>Ga0183097_10125_pt1 | contig 264839 bp, 225 predicted proteins | sample BioMet8_FD_128883 | JGI IMG/M metagenome (GOLD analysis project Ga0183097, IMG submission 128883) | Microbial communities from bioreactor (seeded with sewage sludge) at Lawrence Berkeley National Lab, California, USA - Biofuel... | ecosystem: Engineered > Bioreactor > Anaerobic > Unclassified ... | reverse complement strand
GTTTGGCTTTTTCTTTTCAGGCATTAACCTCACCTTTCCTTTCATTTGGCATAGCAGCTTTGAACACTACTATTCTAAATGGAAAGGTGAGGTTTTTGTATAACATTTATTGCCCACCCGCATAGCAGGTGGTTTTTTGTTTCGCACGCTTTGCGAGCGAAACAGACTAAAGTCTTATATAAAACAAAAAGTGCATCATAGAAGACTTCCCTCCCATGATGCACTTTATAGGTACTTACCTTTAATTACTTTTTATAATTTTTTATAATACAGATTGGTGTTTTTTGACTAGCATTACCAAAGGGATTATCAATTAAAATTTTCTCAACTAATCTTGGGTCAACACCTTCAGATACTCCCAAAACACAGGAACGTTTCAAATCATTAACATCAGCAATAGCCGCACCATAACAACCGGTAGCTAATTTTATCGCTTCCGCTACTTTTTCCGGATGATCCGGGCCATAAACAATATGTTTATCATAGGGAGGCATTGTTCCCGTAACATCATCAATAAGACGTGCTTGTTCTCCTGCCATTTGGTAAAAAACACCGGCCTTGCCAAAACACTTGGCAAAAAAACCACAAATAACCGCTAACAATACCCTATATTTACCCTCTGCATCCATCAAGGATTGCATGCTGTTCCAGCCGGCAATGCTTCCCCGCGATGGGAAAAGTTGTGATAAAACTTTGGCCAAAAAACATGGTTTAAAATCTTCCGGACGCTTTGCTCTACCCTGAGTAATAGCAACGACGCTTTCTGCTGAACAAATAACATCATTAGGGCCAATTTTATCAGCACCATATTCTATAATTGCTTCAACAATATTATCGTGAATAGTCAAAATTCTAGTAGGAACAGGAATTATTTCATAATTATCTAACATCTTTAGACCCTCCTACCAAAGCGCTAATTTCCGTACCCATTACAGTAAAGAAGTTTTTACGAATATAAATTGCTTTCCTAGCCATCCCATTATAGTAAATTGCCACATCCATATCTACCATATTTTTCATAGCTTCTTTTATAGAATATCCGTCATTAGCAACAAAGCGCAAAGTTACAATTAAAGCCCTATTAGATTTTGCTTGCAAAATAAGTGCTTCAAAATAGTTGTCGTTACGGCGGCGATCCACTGTCTCTACATTACTATAGACAGTCGCTTGATTATATTGTTCTTGAGGTAAATAGGGGCGGGCAAAAACATCCGTAATTGCAGCATCTTCAACACCGCTGTTGTTCAAAAGCATTTCTGTAGTGAATATTGCTTCTTTTTCTGTCAAACTTACCAATTTTAAAGCAGTTCGCTCATCGGTTAAAACACTTGTGTTATCTGTTGGTTTCATCCAAGCATAAATAACAATAACAATAGCTCCGACAATAGCCAAAATCATAAGGCACATAATCAAATTTACCAAAATACTCATTTAGTCGTTCCCGACCTTTCTTGACCATATAGGGCGTATATTTTATTATAATATTCATCAGTAAGTCGGGTGATTTTCCCTGACATATTGGTAAAAACATTCTGAGTCTTACCAATAGCTAATAGTGCACCATCAGTTTTTCTTACCACTGCATAAGAAAACGCCATCTTTGCTTTACTAAAATCAGTCATAGTTGTTTGAATTTCAAACTCCTCATCGAACTTAGCTGAATTTTTGTACTTACACTGCACTTCGGTAATAGGAAAGACATAACCTGCAGCCATAAGATCATTTAACTCAACCCCAGCAGCCCGCAAATAGGCAACACGCCCCATTTCAAACCATCGCAAATAATTAGCGTGGTGTACAACTCCCATTAAATCCGTTTCTACAAACCGTACCCTGTCAGAAATTTCTATCATACGCCCTCGCTCTTTTCTAAAATCAACTTATGTATTATACCACTTTTTTGCTAATTAACGTAGTTATAAAAGCATAATTTTTTAATACCCCAACGTTTCACCAACAACAATAATATGAAAATCAGAACCTCTAGGAGCCATATGAAGTATAGATGTTATCATACATATTCTTTCAGGGCTATTGCAATCCATACATATTCCTGTGGAAACGCAAGGTGTTTTACAGCTAAGACGGGTAGCATTCATTGGTGCTGCCTGAAGCTTAATGCGTTTTCTTCCTGCCGCTTCGTCTTGAACAATTTTATTTGCTCCTACTACTACTATTACGAGTTTTGGCCCAAAAGACATGGCTGCTACTCTGTTGCCTGAACCATCCACATTAATTAGCTCGCCCTCTAAAGTAACAGCATTAGTACTAGTTAAAAAAACATCTGCGGTTAGTTCCTTACAGCGCATAATACGCGACTCTTCCGGAGGCAATCCTTGATGATAATAGATGATATTTCCACGTTTCTCCAGCTCAGATTTCAGTTTTAATTCCTCAGTAGTCTCTGAGCCCCCCATACCGACAGTATCCTTATCTTTTATAAGGGATAATATTGCTTGCACTGCCTCTTCTTTAGTGGCAGCAAATTGAGCAATAAACCTTTTAGCATTTAAAGCTTTTACCGCTTGTTTTCCTAAGGCTTCAAGATGTTTTTTTTCTATTTCACTCATAATAATACCCCTTTTCTAAGTAATATTTTCTAATACATTATAACAAAAATAACTACAATTGATAATAGCCGGCTTATATGCTATAATTAACACCGCGACACAAGCATACGCCTGTAGCTCAGTGGATAGAGCGTCAGCCTCCGGAGCTGAAAGCGGTGGTTCGATTCCACTCAGGCGTACCATAATTTTATAACTAATAAGAGCGACTTTCCCGTAATATGGAAATCGCTCTTATTTTATTTTTTTGTTACTCGTTTACTAACTCCCAAAAATGTTTAGTTTTATCTTCTGTCAAATACTCTTCTTTGTAATATATTGTCGCAAAATGCGTACAAATGTTCCTCCGGGCATTGGCATAGCAAAATAGAAACCCTGCCCTGCTACTATACCCATATCTCGCAATTTGTCTGTATCTTCCTTTGTTTCAATACCTTCTGCAATAATGGGTATCTCTAACCGTCTACCTAAATCAGCCACTGCCAATAAAATTTTAGACGCTCTGAATACATCATCACAATCACCTAAGAAACGCATATCCATTTTCAGCATATCAACCTTAATATCCTTCAACATATTTAAAGATGAGTAACCACTGCCAAAATCATCCATAAGCACCTTAAAACCATACTCCTGTAATTTTGTTATAGTTTTAAACATTATGTCTTTACTTTGGGCATAAACGCTTTCTGTTATTTCTAGGCGCAGCAGATTAGGTTCAATTTTATATTCGTTAACCAAGTCAATAATATGTTCGCTGAGCTTAGCGTTATAGAAATTAATCCGCGAAATATTAACAGAAATTGGCACTAAATAGTTATTTTGTTGCCTTTGAGCTGAAATAAATTTACATGCCTCACGCCACATATATTGGTCTAATTGTTCAATCATGCCATTGCGTTCAAATATTGGAACAAAAAGGGCAGGAGAAAGCAAACCCAGTGTAGGATGAAACCAACGCGCCAAAACTTCTGCACCCAAAATTTCTCTAGTTTGCAAATCAAAATATGGTTGATAGTAAGGAACTATTTCCCCTGTCTTCAACGCTTCCTCTAAGTCAGCCATTAATTGATGTTCTATAATAAAGCGTTTACGCCAAGCATTATCATAATAGGCAAAACAATTGTGATAGGAGCCTTTCACTGTCTGCAAGGCCATCTTAGCCCTGTCAATCATCTGCCCTACTGTAATACTAGCATCATCGATGCAATAAATACCCATGTCCACAATAACCTTAAAATTATAAGAAAAATTATTGAGTTCCTTGGCTGCCATATCCATGAAAGTTACTGGATTAAAAATTTCCTTGGATAGGCACACTACAAAACGGTCTGCATAGAGTCGAGCAATTGTTGCTTTTTCACCATACATAGCTATAAGCTTACTGGCAATAAGTTTCAGTGTATTATCGCCTGCCTCCACACCAAATAAGTCGTTTATCATCTTAAAGTGTTCAATATTCAGCACAAATAAAATATATTCTATTTCGCGCCCATTACTAAGCATTTTCTCTGTTTCCGCGAGAAAACTATGCCTATTAAGCAGTCCTGTCACTACATCCCATCGCAAAGAATTTTCCAGCTTTATCCGTAATTCCTCGCGTTCTGTTATGTCCCGTGCACAAATCATTGCCGTTTTAATCCCATTATACATATTACTATCTTCAACGCTAAACTCCATCCAACGCTTACCCTTCTCGTCTTTAACGAGTATAGCTTCTGCGCATATACCGCCATATTTGTTTTTCAAAGGGCAATTGTAACACGGGGTTTCTTGCTGGCACAATTCTTTATAGCATTTGACTTTATTTTTTTGACTGGGGAAAATGTTTCTAGAATGGTCGGTACAATACAACAAATCGTAATTATTTTTGTCAATGACATAAACACAAGCACCTGCACGACGCAAAAGCATTTTATGTATTTGATAGCGCTCATTCAACAATCGCAAACGTGCTTCCTTCATAAAGAAAACACCTATGAGCATGGCTAAATTGCCAAGAAAACTCGTTTTATTCCCACTGGTGTGACGCTTGCTGTCGCATTGTTCGAAAGTAACAATAGAGTATAGTTTCCCATTTTCGTCGTAAATTTTACATAACATAATCGACAACGTACCACGCTGAGAACACCACTCCAATAGTTTTGTGCTTTTTAATTTAGAAACATCTTCCGAAACTAATACTCCATATTGATCAAAAGCATCCGCACTTTCTTGCAACAAATCTTCGGTAATTACGTGCATTTTTTCCCCAGCGACGCTAATGCCTTTATTGTTCCATTCATAATAATCTTGTAAATATTTGCCCTCGCTTTTAACTATAAATAAAGAAATACGGCTAAACCCGCGAGCCCTTCCAACTAGGTCAAAGACCATGGGTATTGATTTTTTTAAGTCTCGCACGTCCAATAAAATTCTGAATACATATTCAAACATATTATCGCGAAAGTTTGCGCCTGCATCTTTATTTTCGTTTATTCGCTCTTGCTTTTCATCATTTTCGCTAGTTCGCCATTTCATTTTTGCATCATAAAAACTGTATTGATTTTTGCCTTTGCTCTTACTGTAATATAAAGCAGCATCTGCCTTGGACAGCAAATCCATATAGTTATTACCATCACCTGGAAACATGGCAACACCCATACTGCAAGAAAAGTTGAAAAACTCTGTGACTTGCGAGAACACGGCATTTAAAGAACGATGTAATTCTTCCACTCTTGGCTTGGCTTCATTTTTATCTATGCCTGCCATGTAGATTATAAATTCATCACCACCATAGCGGCCTGCTACATCACCTGGACTCATAAAATTTTTACAACGGCGTCCAATTTCACTAAGAAGTGCGTCTCCATAAATATGTCCCATGCTATCGTTAACTTGTTTGAAATTATCAATATCCAAAATTATAAAAGCTCCGGGAAGCACTGCATTTTTTATACTACTATTAATAATACTTTCAGCATAGGCGCGATTGTACAAAGTTGTCATTGGATCAAGTTCTGCTTTTTGCTTTAAAGACAGCTCTGCTCTTTTCTCTGCCGTAATATCATTAATATAAAAATTGCAATAAACGTCGCCTTTCTCATCGTCGATTAGATATGCATAAACTTTTCCCCATAAATCTTCATCGTTTGCAAAGGAAAAAATCAAATCTTTTTGCAATTCGTTTTTCCCGTTTTTGTAACTTTCAAGTAGATTTTCTCGAGAAAAAGTGTGAAAAGCTATGGGAATATATTCTGGGCTAACAAACTCTTTGATAAAATTGTGCAAAAATTCCGTCCAAGACGTTTCCCACTGCTCAGACATATTGGGCACTAATTTCATACTTATGCTGGACACTTCATCTCTATTTACGCAAAATTCCACATTGCATATAGCATTAGCCATGATAACTTCGCTATAACGTGAAGCACGCCACTCTACAAACTCGTCCACATTTTTTTTATCTTTTTGCTTAGAAGATATTTCTAGCACATTCTTTATACGCTGACGCATAATAGTAAGATTAAAAGGTTTGGTGAATATCTCTGTTGCACCTAAATCTAAAGCCGTACCGGCTTTTTCAATATTCTCAATTTCTGTCATAGCAATAACAGGAATAAATTTAAAATTCTCATCTTTCTGCATAAATTTCAGTACGTCTTGCCCCGATATATTGCTCATACTAAGTTCCAATAGCACTAAATCTATTTCTTTGTATTTCTGTGACAAAAGACAGAGGCCTTCAACCCCGTCTTGTGCAATTAAAACATTATAATCGACAGAAAGGGTTTTACGTAAAATATTACGATTAATAATAGCATCATCAACTATTAAAAGTGTTTTTTTATTATTAGTCATTTTTTACCATTTCTCTCTGAATTATTTTACAATTAAAATTTATTCACATACTCGGAATTATATCACATTTCGTAATATGACGCAGTATGATATAATGCTTTTATAAAAGTTGCTTTTAAATTTTCCATAGGGGGCAAATTGTCAATGAAAAGGGCCTTATATTTGCTTGTATTTTTACTATGTTTTTCGTCTGGAAGTTATGCAGATGCTTATCACAATGACAAATTTGGTTTTTCGCTAAATATTCCGGAGGAATTTCAGGATATGCCATCTTCTGCACCATTTTCCATTGCTTCCTATACTAACGAAAAAATTTTTCTGCAGTTAAGATATATCAATCCTCAGGATACTTATAGTGGTTCAACCTTTGAAACCACTACTAAAACAGAAATAGAAAAATTTATCAAGCGACAACGATTAGTAGCTGCCCTAAACACTGCTAAATTTAAGTTTTCTACTTATGACACTCACACCACCGCTACTGGCTTTACCTATGTATGGGCAATGTTTGTTGCAAATATCCAAATCAATGAAGATAACTTCCGAACATATATGTTACGTAACTACTTTTTAAAAAATAATATTATAATTGAACTTGATTTTATTATTCCTGAAGAGGAATTGCCCCAGTCTAAAACTATGATTAGCGACATAATCGCCAGCTTCGAATTTGATCAACCCCATAAGCTATAAGGCATAGCTTATAAATTACAACGCAAAATATGCAAAAACCCCCATTCACTTTCAAAGTGCTTGGGGGTTTTAAAATATAACTTATTTCAGCAAACTTTCCAATGTGCTATAAAAATTTGTTTTATCAATAGGCTTGCATAAATGGCTATTCATACCACAGGAAATGGCCTCGTTTACATCATCAGACGAATCATTAGCAGTCATGGCAATAATAGGTATATTCTTTGCTGCTGGATGATCAGACATGCGAATTAATCTGGTTGCTTCACAGCCATTGATTTCAGGCATCTGTATATCCATCAAAATGGCAACATAATATCCGTCTTCGGACCTGCCAAACATTTCACAAACTTCTTTGCCATTAACAGCCCTGTCAACTTTTAAATTGATTTTTTCCAACAAACGAGTAATAACGTCAGCATTAATATCATTATCTTCGGCCAACAATACATATTTCCCGCTAAAATTCAAAATATTTTGCTCCGCATCATTTTTTACTGCCATATTTCCAAAGTTATCAACTAATAAATCACAAATATTAGAACTGAAAATTGGCTTGTTCATAAAGCTATTTATACCATTCTTTTTTGCCTCATCTATTATTTTAGAATAGTCATACCCTGTAACCATTATAATTTTCATACCAGAGCCATTTAATTCTACTATTTTTTTGGCAGTCTCCAAACCATCCATACCAGGCATTTGCCAATCCAGAATACACAGGTGGAACGGATTACCCTCCTTAGTACTTGCTGCAATACACTCCAAAGCATCGGCACCGTTATTAACAACTTTAGTTACGACCCCAAACTTATTTAACAATTGCTCAATATATTTGGCGCTATTTTCCTGATCGTCTACAATAAGAGCCTTAACAAAAGAAAAATCCTGAAGCTTCTGAATTGTTTTATGATGTTCCAAATCAAACTCAAAAGGAATATCTAACTTAAAAGTACTTCCCTTGCCTTCTTCGCTTTCCACTGTTATAACGCCATTTAACATTTGCACTAAATTTTTAGTAATAGAAAGTCCCAAACCACTACCACCATAGCTAGCGGCAATTTCGCTATTTTCTTGCTCAAAAGGAGTAAAAATTTTTGTCAAATACTCTTTGCTCATACCTTTACCTGTATCAATTACCTCAAAATGCATGAATACTTTTTTATTGCGAATAGCCATTTGACGAACAATGCAATTTACCTTACCGCCTGCAGCCGTAAACTTCAGGGCATTTGATAAAAGATTTACCAAAATTTGATTTAGTCGCAATCTATCACCAACAACAAATTCTTCTTCAACATCCACCAAAAGTATTTCGAAGTCAATATTTTTCTCTTTGGCCTGCTCATAGAACATATTGCCAATAACGGTAATAGTCTGCTTAAAATCAAATAATGCGTTATTTATCTTCATTTTTCCTCGTTCAATAGAAGACATGTCCAAAACATCATTAACAATGTTTAGTAAATGCTTAGCAGAAACATCGCTCTTACATAAAAAATTATTCACTGCCTCTCTGGAAGGTTCCTCTTTTGCCAATGATAAATAACCTATAATAGCATTAAGTGGCGTTCTAATTTCATGAGACATATGCGCCATAAAATTCCCTTTAGCGTCTGAAGAATGCTGCGCTGCGGTTAGAGCATCTTGAAGTTTTTCTCTTTGCTCTAACTCTTTACTTTTAAAAGTATTTATGTTTCTTTTCAACAAAAGACAATTACGGTGATACTGCTTATCGCAATGTACTCCCTGAAACAAATAGGCCATCCACTGGTATTTACCATTAGAGTTTTTCTCGCGTACAATAATCTCTTCCTGAGTACAAGTCTTCATAACACGATCCATAATGTTTTTAATTACATTATTTTCAAGCGCTGCAGCGTCGTCAGGATGAAAATTTTCCCGTATAAGATTAATGTCTTTAAATTCGCTTTTTTTAATAATCAATTTTTCATTCTCTAAACTGTAAGAAGTGACACTGTTGTTATCAACATCTATTTTTTCTACCTTTTCATATGTCAGACACAAATAAGATATCAGTTCTTCTAAAGCAGCGTTATTCTCACGCAACAATTTCAGTCGTTTTGAATTAGATAAACGTAAAAGTAAAAATAAAAGCAAAACCAAAAGAAGCATAATGATCGCTGCTGCGACACCAATTGCTATGTTCTGATTTTTATACAAATATGCCTTTAAAACATCAACGTTTGCATAGCTTAAAAGCTGAGCATATGTGGCCTTAAAATTTCCATCATATGCAAATGCTGATGGAACAAATAAAGTGAAACTCAGCATAAAAGTCATATATGCACTAAGAAATTTTTTTATGCTATTTTTCATATTCTTGTCTCCCAACTAAAATTTTATGCGTAATGTTATTTACCTTTTTGGATTTCTTGAGCTATATAAACCAATGCAGTTTCTAACTGGTTGCTTCCTCTTTCATCAGTAGCTTCCACTAATTCATCCGGTTCAATACCTACACCATTGATAGAACGACCGCTAGGAGTATAATATTTGGCCATTGTTAATTTTAAGGCCGTATCCCCGCCCAATTTAAATACTGTTTGCACTGAACCTTTACCATAGGTTTTTGTGCCAAAAAGTTTACCAGCCTTAGTATCTTGTAAAGCTCCAGCAACAATTTCTGCCGCACTTGCAGTACCGTTGTCGACCAAAACCGCCATAGGATATTTTACTGTTGCTAAATCAGAGGATTCTGTTAATGTACTTCCATCTTTTTCTGTAACAGAAACAATGGGTCCTTTAGGAACTATTAGCTTTGCCACTCCCACACCACTCCATAAGAGCCCGCCCGGATTACCACGTAAATCCAGGACAGTCCCTTTCATACCCTGATTTTCTAATTCATGATATTTTGCGGCAAAATCTGATGCAGTGCTTTCATTAAAGGAACTAATACGAATATAACCTATATTTTTATCCTTCATTTCGCCTGTCACACTTTTAATCTTAATTTCTGAGCGCACAATACGTACAATACGCGGTGCCGTAGTACCTGTTTGTACCAAAACTTCTACAACGCTGCCATCCTTGCCTCGTATTTTACCAACGACGCTCATCATGTCTTGATCTTGAAGCTCTTTACCATCAATTGCAAGAATCTGATCACCTGCTTTGATTCCTGCTCTAAAAGCAGGCGTATCCTCAATAGGTGCTACAACAATGAACTTTTTATCCTTCATGCCGAGAACAATGCCTACTCCGCCAAAATGACCTTCAGTAATTGTTGACAAAGACTCGTAATCTTTTTTGTCCAGATATACTGAATAGGGATCCCCTAATTCTTTAACCATGCCACGCAAAGAGCCTGCATAAAGCTGTTCTCTATTAACATCACCAACAAATTTTTGCTGTATTAGCTGCATGGTATAAACCATTTTGAAAAGTTCTGAAGCACTCCCCACATGAATATTTAGCCAGTAAGCACCAACTCCTAAAAGGATAGCACAACTAGTAACACAAGCTATAAGTAAGCCTACAAAGCTAAATCTTTTTTTTAACATATTTTACTCCTTCACCTATATGTACCTACGTACTGCCACTTAAACTTTATTAATATTATGGTAAGTAGGACAATGGATTAACGGTTTCACCATGGAGACGAACTTCAAAGTGACAATGAGGTCCTGTAGAATAACCTGTACTACCGGCATGGGCAATAACCTGACCTTTGTCCACTGCTTGTCCTTCACTAACTAAGACCGCTGTGTTATGACCGTAAAGGGTAACCAAACCACCACCATGATCAATCATTACTGCATTACCATAGCCGCCCATCCAGCCAGCATATATAACTGTGCCTGAATCTGCAGCTAAAATAGGATCACCATAGTCAGCTGCAATATCAATTCCTGAATGAAAGATTTGAGTACCAAAAATTGGATGTGTGCGCCAACCATAAGGAGAGGTAATTTCACCATGGATAGGCCAAATAAATCTTCCACTACCATTAACAGAACCTAATGTACCACTTTGCTCCCAATTTTTAATCATGGACGCAATATTATTACTGGTTTCCATCAAATCATTATACTCTTGTTCCAACCTATTTTGTTCTGCTAATGCTTTGTCATAAAGTGCTCTGCGTTCAGCAGCTTTAGCTTCTACCGTCTTCTTTTTAGCATCTACGTCTGCATGGACTTTATCTAGTTGTTTTTTATCTTCTTCCAATGCTTCTTGTTGAGAATTTAAATTGCGTTTTTGTTCTTCCAGCTTACTTAAGAGACTAATATCTCTGGCAATAATTCTCTGCAGTAAATACATTCTGGAAGAGAAATCTGAAAAATCCTTTGCCCCCAAAAGCACATCCAAATAATTTATTTGACCATTTATATATATTTCGCGTAATCTCTTACTATAGATTTTTTTTGTTTTTTCTAATTCTTTTTGATTTTTTTCAATAGTTATTTTGGTAGCCTTAATCTTAAGCTCCAAGCTACTTTGCTTATCCTCCACAGCCTGCAGTGCTTTCTGAGCTTCTGCCAATTGATTTTGTGCCACCATTAACTCATCAATAGCGCTCTTTACTTCTTTCTTCTTGCTTTCACGCTGTGCATCTTTATTTTGTAGCTGCTGTTGAACATCTTCCAGCTTGGCTTTCTCTTCTTCCAAACTATCGGCATAAGTTGGTAAGGCAACAGTAAAAATCATTGCCACTAATACTATAGCGGATATGAACTTTCTTATCACCATAATTATCTCCTAAACATCTAAAAATTTACGCAGCGGTATACTGCTGCCAGCCGCACCAATAGCTGTACCCGTTATAATTAAGCACAGGCATAAATACCCCAAAAAAGGCCAGGCAGGAATTAAGGGGAAAAACGCTAAAGTAGCATAAATTTTATCCTGTAGTGCCAAATAAATTTGAACTAAAACAAAAGAGGCCACCAGTGCCCCTGCAAAACCTAAAAACATCCCCTCTAAAAGGAATGGCCAGCGGATAAACCAATTAGTAGCGCCTACATATTTCATAATACTAACTTCTCTTCTACGGGCAAAAACTGTAATACGGATAGTATTGGAAATAATGAAAAGCGTTGCCATAGCAAGTAATACAACTAAAAGAATTCCGCCCAAACGCAAAAGTCTAGTTAATTTAAACATATGTTCCACAACTTCTTGTCCAAACTTTGCGGTTTCAACGCCCTTCATTTCATCAATCTTAGGAACGATCTCCGCTATGCGCTCTGGCTTATCTACTTGCACATCAAATGAATATGGAAAGGGATTTTCTTCTCCCAGTGCATCTAACAAACGGTTTTGGTCACCTAAGCGTTTTTTGAATTTAGCCAAGGCCTCCGTCTTTGTCACACTAGTAACTTTTACCACACCAGGCATAGTTTTCAAACTTTTAGCTGCTGCCGATAAAGTTTCATTGCTGGCGCTGTCTTCCATATATACCGATATCTGTACTTGACTTTCTAAATATTTCGCCAAGTTATTTGCATTCATAACCATAAGTAAAAATAAGCCTAAGACTAGTAGTGATAAAGCCACTGTAGAAACAGAAGCAAAGCTCATTAATTGATTACGCCTTATGGACTTAAAGGTTTCTTTAACAAAATACTCTTTAGTGCTCAGGCTCATAACCGTACACTCCCTTTGCATCGTCACGCACAATGTAGCCATCTTCAATAGCAATTACTCTTTTTTCCATAATGTCTACAATGGTTTTATCATGAGTAGCCATAACAATTGTTGTACCACTATCATTGATTTGCGAGAAAATTTTCATAATATCCATACTTGTCTCCGGATCTAAATTGCCAGTCGGTTCATCAGCAATTACCAAAAGTGGATCATTAACAATAGCTCTAGCAATCGCAACTCGTTGCTGCTCGCCGCCTGATAATTCGCCAGGATAATCGCAGGCACGACTACGCAATCCAACCAAGTCAAGTACTGCTGCAACCCTGCGCTTAATTTGCCTATATGGAGTCTCAATAACCTGCATGGCAAAAGCAATATTATCATAAACAGTTCTATCATTTAGCAAGCGATAATCCTGGAAGATAATACCTAATTGCCGCCTCAAAAAAGGAATTTCTTCCGGTTTCAAACTCATAACATCAACACCGTCAACAAACAATTTTCCCGTTGTTGGGATTACTTCTCTAAAAAGCATTTTAATAAAAGTAGATTTACCAGCTCCACTGGGGCCTACTACAAAAACGAATTCACCTGGTTTAATATGAATATCAACACTGCGCAGAGCAACCGAACCACTCGGATAAGTTTTACTAATACCTTTCATTAATAGCAATGTCAACACCTCCTTAATTACCTATCTTTTGACAAAAGATTAACTGCCCTAATTATATTAAGACTGGCTTCTTCACGAAGTTTATTTATTTTCTCTATCTGTCGTTTAGGCTTTTGACACCATAACGCATTAGCCTCAGTGACAATATCTTCAGCAGTAACCTTGTCTATGGTTGCAGTAACTTTGCCATCCATACCTTTTACAAAGCGGTCAATTTTAGGATCGTAAGAAATAGCCATAAAAGGAATATTTGCTAATGCGGCAAACACCAAAGCATGCAAGCGCATACCTATTAATAAATTTAAATTGCTTACTATAGCCAAATATTCTTCCGTAGAAAACCCTTTTTCTAGGACAAATACATTTTCACTATTTTTCATAGCACCTATGACCATATCAGCGACCTGCGTATCTGCCGGAAATTGTAAGGGAATAAAAACTATCTGAGCATCATAAATGTTACTCAAACGTTCCGCTGCTATGGCAAATTCTTTTATATAACGGGCTTCTCCTTGCCAATGGCGAAGTGCAATGCCTATAAGAGGTTTTACACCCATGCCCTTTGCTTTTAAAATAGACTTTCCCTGTTTTATATCAGCTTCTGGCAAGGAAAAAACAGCATCTGCTGTTACAATTATTTTGTTCTGACAGACTCCCATGCTTTTTAATTCTTCTGAGGACCCATCATCCCGCACTGTCATAATATCTACACTATTGCAAACCCATTTAGTCAAAATCCTAGCAAATGATGATTTTATTGGACCAATCCCTTGGGCAAAAAGCATAACCTTTTTCCCCATCAGTTTGCCCGCAAAAATTACGCTAAGATAATAAAACAGACTCTTACTGCTTGTAACATCCTGTAAAAGACTGCCGCCACCGGAAAGTAATAAGTCGGTATGTCTTAAAACCCTCAAAAACCCCAGAGCATCAAAACGATTAAGAGACTTTACTTGATACTTTGCCGCCGTTACCGCAGGATTACCTGATAATACAGTAATTTCAACGTCTGGAACTTCACGACGTAAGGCAGAAACAATTGCAGCTAGCATAGCTTCATCTCCAGCATTAGCAAAGCCATAATAGCCGGATAGTAAAATCTTACTCATCGCCTTACATCCTCCTTTGCAACTTTTGCAAATATGGATAGATAAAAGCAAAAATAGCTATAGCTATAATTCCCAAAATAATCCCCAGTGCTAATCCATCAAACGCACGTATATATGACATAATAACAGGTGTTCTCATATGAGCAAAGGTTTGCACTAAAGATGCTTGTCCAATAGTAGCCAATAAAACAAATACCATATAAAACATATTAGGCAGCTTTTTGTACGCAGCATAAGCCGCTAAATAAAAAGCAGGGTGACCGATCATAAACTCTTTTTCCCTTGGTCGTGCATACATGGCTCGTTCCAAAAATAAGCGGAGCTTCATTTCAATATCCGGTACAGGAACCCCTTCAGTATGACCGCTGCGGCCAATAAACACCCATGCAACAAAACCTAAAAGACCCAACCACATAATTAATTTAAAATTAAGTGGTTTGTTTAATACATTAGATATGCGTTTAATAATACCTTCTTCCACCTTGTCGCCCTCCCATAAGGAATGAGATTTGCAAAACAAAGCCGCCATTAACAATACCGGCAATAAGAAGGTTAATTTAACTCCTCGATAAATATCTATTTCTAAAAGAAACCTGATATCGCTCAAAATAGCTGCTAAAATTGCTCCCCCAATCAAAGAAAACAAAACAGCTGCTATTAATTCCAGCGTAGCTATTCTTATAATGCCAAATAAAGTTTCTCGGTCATTTCTATGTTTTTCCCATAACTGCATAATATAATTCATAGATAAAACGGGAATCATGGTTGCTGAACCTAAGGCTACCGTAAGTCGCACTATAGTATACTTTCCTGGTACAAACAGCCCTGCACTAAGCAAAAGACCGCCAAATAATAATAAGATATATTGTTTACGGTCTGATAAATTAAACAAGAGACCTGCATATATGACCCATGCGGCTACTACAGCAAAAATTAACGGTAAGATTAAAAAGGCATTGGAAAGATAAGGCTTAAAAATTCCAGCCTCGCCACTAGTAAAACCTTTTTGTTCAACGCTACGACAAATTTTATCAACATAATCAACATTTGTAGCCAAAAGCGTTTTGCCATCTCTAGGAGTCAGAAAAGTTTTAATATAATTTATGCGAATATTACGTTCTTCATCTGACAGAGCCCACCTACGAAAAGCGTCATACATCGACATACGCTTTTGTTCTATCTTATCAATGACATAGGTTCGCGCTACTTGGTACCCAGTTAGCTTCGCCAACTCAGTCAATCCTTCTGCCGGTGCAAATTGCAGCTGGGTGACTCCTTCTACCATACCAAGTGTTATTTTGCGTTCTTGCATTTTTTTTGCCACATAGGGCATATCCGTCTTAAATCCCAAAACACTTTTTCCGCTAGGCACAAGAGAAGAAACCTTGGCCCCACTAGCATCCAAGCGAGCAAAAAAAGCATCAATTTGCTTCTTGGAACCGGCTGCCGTTTCAGTATAGGGAACACTATAATTTACCGGTCGAACCATAACCATGAACCCAGCCGCTTTCGCCGCTGCTAATTCGTCCGAAGATATACCCAAATCCATTTCTCTGACACCTTTTTGTTCGTCCGTAGAGAAATTATCCTTAATCATATCTAAATCACCGGTGAATTGCAGAATCTTAGGTTCCTGATTCAAAACTTTCAGGCGATTTTTGCCGAAACGTAATGCAATATCCTCTTCTATGTCTTGCAATGCCCTAGGGCTCTTACCTTGTGATATATAAACAGCAGCACTATTAAACTCCGTGTTTTTTACAATAGCCTGCCACTCAGGTGCCAATTGTCCAAGCTTTTGGGCGTGCAAAAGTTCAGCTCCTGTTACCACTGAAACAGCACCTGCATTGGATAATTTATCAAGAGTAGTATCAAAAAGCGCCAAAGTAGTAACGCCTTTATCCTTGAAAATTTTTAAGGCTTCGCCCTCAGGAATTCCCTCTGAATGTGCAAGTCTCGTAATGGCTGCATACTCCATTACCGTTTCAACGGTAGTATTAGCCTGTTCTACTTTATAACGTTGCCAATTTAAAAACAGGGAAAAAAATAAACCAACAAGTATAATTAGTAACAAAAATTTATTATAGTTCTTTTTCAAAATGCGACTCCTATTCTGTCTTCAAAAATCACACTGCTTTTCTCAAGCTACGCAAATAAGCTTCAACAAACTTTTCTAAATCTCCATCCATGACGGCCTGAACATTGCCTGTCTCGGTATTTGTACGATGATCTTTTACCATAGTATAGGGCTGAAAAACATAAGAACGAATTTGGCTTCCCCATTCAATGGCCTGATAGTCTCCAGCCAGATCACTTTTCAACTGATCTTGTTTCTTTTTTTCGTACTCAAACAACTTTGCCCGTAATAATTGCATACACCGTGCCCTATTTTGGATTTGTGACCGTTCATTTTGGCACTGTACTACTATTCCTGTTGGTAAGTGTGTCATTCGCACAGCAGATGAGGTTTTATTGACATGCTGTCCACCTGCTCCGCTTGCTCTATAAGTATCTACACGCAAATCCGATGTGTTAATATCTATTTCCACATTATCATCAATTTCCGGCATAACATCAACAGCCGCAAATGAGGTATGACGCCTAGCATTAGCATCAAAGGGTGAAATACGTACTAGACGATGTACACCCTTTTCTGATTTCAAATATCCGTAGGCATTGTGACCATTAATAGCCAGTGTACAGCTTTTTACACCAGCTTCATCACCGGGAAGAAAGTCCAACATTTCAACTTGATAGCCTTCGCGTTCAGCAAAACGTGTGAACATACGAAGTAACATAGAAGTCCAATCCTGAGCCTCAGTCCCGCCGGCCCCTGCATGCAAGGTTAAAATAGCGTTATTAGCGTCATATTCTTCGCATAACAACATACCCATTTCTAAATGCTCTACATCAGCTTTTGCTTTAGCTAAAGATTCCTCCATCTCATCTTGAATACTATCATCATTTTCTTCCATGGCCATTTCCCACATAGTATCCAAATCCTCCACTCGCTGTTCCAGTGAGCGGAAAATTCCTGTTTCGTCTTTTAGTCCATTAACATCTTGAGACATTTTTTGGGCAGCATCAGGATCATCCCAAAACCCAGGCTCGGCCATCTTGTGTTCTAATTCAGCAATTCGGTCCTCTTTGCGAACGACGTCAAAGAGATCCCCTCATTTCGTCAAGCTTAAGTTTTAAATTAGCAATTTCTGGTCTTAATTCTTCTATAAGCAAGTTTCACACGCCCTTTCAAAGCAAGTTAAACATAACCCAAACAAAGTCAGAGCCTTATGACCCTGACTTCGTTTAACATCATTTTTCTTTTCCGCAACAGTTTTTATACTTTTTCCCACTACCACATGGACAAGGATCATTGCGCCCTATTTCATTTTTATTATGCAAAGGCTGTTTTTTCTCAGTCTCACTGTCACCACTGGGATTGTTCACCGAAGCATTGGCCAAATGATCCTCTACTTTGGGCTGAGATACTAAATTAACCCGATAAATATATCTTACCACATCATCTTGAATAGCACCTTTCATAGCTTCAAACATATCGTAAGCTTCGAACTTATATTCTACTAAAGGATCTCTTTGTCCATAGGCTCTAAGACCTACGCCCTCACGCAGCATATCCATAGCATCTAGATGTTCCATCCATTGGCTGTCTACAACTTTCAACATAACCAAATTTTCCAATTCGCGCATTACCCCGGAACCCATCATGTTTTCACGTTCCTCGTAATGATTAATGGCTGTCTCATGCAGATACTCATCAAGCTCTTCGCGGCTTAAAGTTTGCAAATGTTCCACTGTAAGCTTACCTTCAGGAGCATAAAATTCTTCGGCATAAGCAATCATAGCCGGCAAATCCCATTCCTCCGAATAAACCTCAGGAGGTGCATACATAGTCATAGTACGATCAACCAAACGATTAATCATATCAATAATATTTTCTCTCAAATCACCTTTTATAAGTATTCTACGACGTTGTTCGTAAATAACCTCACGTTGCTGATTCATAACATCGTCATACTCCAAAACATGTTTACGCATATCAAAGTTACGTGACTCAACTTTTTTCTGAGCAGACTCAATTGAACGTGTCACCAATTTATGTTCAATAGGTTCATCATCTTCCATTCCCAACTTATCCATAATGCCGGATATATTATCAGATCCAAATAGACGCATTAAATCATCTTCAAGGGAAAGGTAAAAGCGCGTAGAACCGGGATCTCCTTGGCGAGCGCAACGTCCACGCAACTGGTTATCAATACGTCTTGACTCATGGCGTTCTGTACCTACTATATGCAACCCGCCAAGTTCAGGGACTCCTTCACCAAGCACAATATCAGTACCACGCCCTGCCATATTTGTAGCTATAGTAACAGCACCATATTGACCGGCATCAGCAATGATTTCCGCTTCTTTTTCATGAAACTTCGCATTTAGTACATTATGTTTAATTCCGCGATGTTTCAAAACCTCAGATAATTCCTCGGATTGTTGAATTGACGTAGTACCAACCAGAACAGGCCTGCCGGTCTTATGACATTCCGAAATATCATCTGCTGCTGCCTTGTATTTAGCCTTCTTTGTTTTATAAATAACATCCGGATAATCAATACGAATCATTGGTTTATTAGTTGGTATAACAATAACATCCAGCCTATAAATCTTCTGGAATTCTTGTTCTTCAGTTTTAGCAGTGCCCGTCATGCCGGATAGTTTTTTGTACATACGGAAGTAGTTCTGAAAAGTAATAGTAGCCAAAGTTTGACTTTCACGTTCAACTTTAACACCTTCTTTTGCCTCAATTGCTTGATGCAAGCCTTCCGAAAAACGACGTCCAAACATTAAACGACCTGTAAACTCATCAACTATGATTACTTCACCATCTTTAACTACATAGTCGCGGTCACGAATCATTAGAGCCTTAGCTTTTAAGGCCTGCATTAATTGATGGGAAAAATCCACACTTGCTTCACCATCATACATGTTTTTTACACCCAAAAGTTTTTCTGCTTTGGATATTCCTTTTTCTGTGGGAGCGACGGTTTTCAACTTTTCATCAACAGTATAATCGTTCTCTTCACCGGCAGTCATTTGAGCAACAACACGTGACAAGGTCTTATATAAATCAGTGGATTTCTCACCTGGGCCTGAAATAATAAGAGGAGTACGCGCTTCATCAATCAAAATACTATCCACTTCGTCTACAACGGCAAAACTGAGTGGTCTTTGCACCATTTGGTCTACAGAGACAACCATATTATCACGCAGATAGTCAAAACCAAATTCATTATTAGTGCCATAGGTAACATCAGCAGCATAAGCAGCTTTTCGCTCAGGGAAATCCATTTCATGCTTGACTAATCCTACAGTCAATCCCAAGAATCTATAAACACGCCCCATATCCTCGCTGTCACGGCGAGCTAAGTATTCGTTAACTGTAACTACATGAACACCTTCACCCGTCAGTGCATTCAAGTACACCGGCAACGTAGCAACCAAAGTTTTACCTTCACCTGTACGCATTTCAGCTATCTTGCCTCTATGCAAGACACACCCACCTATAAGCTGGACGTCAAAATGCCGCAGCCCTAAAACACGACGGGCTGCTTCTCGCACAACAGCAAACGCTTCCACTAAAATATCATCTAAGGTTTCGCCTTTTGATAACCGCAATTTAAATTCTGAAGTCTTGGCATATAAGCTTGCGTCGCTTAGTTTTACCATCTCCGGTTCCAACGCATTAATCTGCTCAACATAGCCTTGACAGATTTTCAACTCTTTTGCATTCGGATCTCCGAATATTTTTTTCATAAGTGTTTCGAGCAACACGATCACTCCTCATTAGCTTCTGGGTCAAATGCCCACCATGCCTATCCAATAATTTTATCAGACTAGACATTAAAAGTCAAAAAACCCAGAGCAACTGCTCTAGGTTTTTTGTAAAATTTTCATGAACTTATTTAAGCTTTGGAGCAATCAAGCCATAATCACCATTCTTGCGGCGATAAATAACGCTTACTTCCTCGGTGGCGTCATCAAAATATACAAAGAAATCATGGTTCAAAAGGTTCATCTGCATAACCGCTTCCTGTACATTCATAGGCCTTAAAACGTATTTTTTGTTTCGCACAATTGCAAATTCCCCATCATCTGCTTCATCTTTTGGAGCTGCAGCAATGAAATCATCTCTGAAATTGCTATATTTGCGGCGCATTAAACGCGTTTTATACTTGTGAATCTGTCTCTCTATTTTATATACACAAGAATCAATAGAAGAATACATATCCTTAGTACTTTCTTGCGCTCTCAAAACAATACCACTAGCAGGTACCGTTATTTCCACTATATGTTGATCTTTTTCTACACGCATAACTGCAGAAATGTCTCCTACCACTTTAAACTGTTTTGTAATAGTCAATACTTTTTTCTCTACATAGTCTCTTAAAGCCGGTGTTACGTCGATGTTTTTACCACGAACGTTTACTGTCATAATTAAGACCTCCTCTGTAAGTGAACCCTTGTCCACTTAGTTCTTAATTACTATATTCGCCAAAACTATACATATTCCTGCCAAACATGTGAAAATAAAGCACTGAATTGTTATCTTTTTTGTGAACTTTGAAGTGTTTTAGACAAAAATCGTCTTATTACACTATTTTTATCCTCACCAAAAAGTATTTGTTTATAACTATTTTTCAACCTACCTGTACAAATTTAGAAGAATTCAAAGAGGTGAAGTTTTTATAAACAACCCAGCTGACCTGGTTTTCGCCCCCACACTCGCCTGCTGGAGGGTTTGCTCCTAAGCCTTAGCTCCCCACTACTACCTCTCTCGCTTTTCGCGGCAGGTCTTACACCTAAGCTGCACCGTGCTCACAATACTTTGATTGCTTACGTGGATCGTTTTGCCTGCAACTGGCATCGACTTTCAACCACAGACCTGAGTTGTTTACTTTCCAATTATAGTGGTAACAAGAAATTTTAGCAACTTAAATTTTCTTACCACAAACCGTTTTTTTATAGTATACTATTAAGAGTTTCAAAGAAACCCATGAAGGTGGATTAACATGCTTACGATACCACAATTTTTAGAATTCCCATCAGATGAAGATTCTTTAGAAACTATCGAATTCTTCTTGAAGATGCTAGAAAAAAAGAATAGCGCCTTATATTTACATAGCCAACAAGTGGCAAATTATTCTGTAAGTACGGCAGCAAAAATGGGACTTCCCTTAGCTGAGGTAGCTTGTATAAAAACAGCAGCCTTGTTGCATGATATTGGACATTTAGCTATTCCCAACACAATTTTAGTTAAATACCCTTATCTAAGTACCAGAGAGTTTTCTACCTACAAGAACCACGCTTTGGCTGGGTCCAGTATGTTGGAAAATATTCCTGAATTCAGTCACATTATGAAAATAATACTTCACCACCATGAAAATTGGGATGGAACCGGATATCCCAAGCGATTGAAAGGTGTAAATATTCCTCTTGGTTCCAGAATCATTTCCGTAGCAAACTACTATGACCGCACCATTAATCCTTGTACCAAAAATTGGGAAAAATCCCATACAATAGCCGTGAAAGAATTGCACAATCTAGCTGGGATTCATTTCGATCCAGATGTTGTACAAGCCTTCTTAAAAGCACTTACACCCAATATAAAAAATGAGACTAATGCTATTATATGAAATACAAAAAATGAGACTAATGCTATTATATGAAATACAAAAAATGAGACTAATGCTATTATACAACACAAAAAAGGCGACCTTATGTCGCCTTTTTTGTCGCCAAAATCCCGAAAATATTGTCCAGCCAAACTACACTTGTGCCCCACCGGCAAAAGCTAAAGCCCATATTTTAGCAGCTCCGGCTTTTTTTAAAGTTTTAGCTGCTTCTTCCATTGTTGCTCCACTGGTAAAAATATCATCAACTAAAAAAATGTCTTTACCAAACACGTTTTCTCGCACAACAAAGCAATTTTTCACATTTTTCCTACGTCTATTTTTATTAAGTCCATATTGCGGTACAGTTTGTAATACTCGTTCTAAAGCCTCACACCAAATAAGCTCTTCTCTTTCTCCCCATGGTTTAAAAATATCCGTGGGAACATCATAACCTCTTGCCTTAAATCTAGCAGTATCTGTTGGAACCGGTATTAGCAACATATTTTCTGATAACTCCCAGTTTGCCCCCAAATCTGCACAATAACAAACCTTTTTTATTTCTTCAGCAGCACGAGGTAATAACTGCCGCTTTTTTTCAAACTTGATTTTATGCAAAGCAGTTTTCACGCCTCGTTCGTAGCTGTACAATAAACAAATACCGTCTAAATGCCTGCATCCATAGCCTGTCGGATATAAAAAGCGTATATCCTGTAGCTGCCTGCGGCAAGAAGCGCAAAACAACTCTTGTTTTTGCACCTTTCCATGACAATTTAAGCATTTAGCAGGGAAAAATACATCCTCTAGCAAACATAAAAATTTCATCATAGCCTGGCACCCCTATTGCATAAATGAGAAGTTAACCTTCTCCTATAACGTCTATTTTAGAATATTGCTTAATTGAAATTTTGTATATCTTGTAGTCTTTCCGCAAGTAGTGAATAACGTTTTCTTGTTTTGTCATTATTTACTGCAATATTAAGTGCACTATAACTGCCAACTAAAACCACCTTATCCTTAGCCCTAGTAACACCTGTGTACAACAAATTCCTTTGCAAAAGCATATAATGACTGCGCACAAAAGGCATTATTACTGTGCCGTATTCACTTCCCTGGGCTTTATGCACGCTCATAGCGTAAGCTAGCTGCAAATCATCAATTTCTCCGGCAGCATAGGTTACATCCTCACCTTCTGTTCTATCAGGAAAGCCTGCCACAATATTCCTTCCATTAATAGCTTTAATACAGCCAATATCTCCATTAAAAACATCTTTTTCATAATTGTTGCGAATTTGCATAATCTTATCGCCTACACGCAAAATAATACCGCCCGTATTAATTTCCCCTTTCCCTGGACGCGGTGGATTCATACGTTTTTGTATCATTGCGTTAAGATTTTGCACACCGCAGGGATTTTTATGCATAGGGGACAAAACTTGTACATCCTGCCATTTACCATTTCCTGTAAGCTTAGCATAAAGGTCTACCACGAATTGTGCTGCTTCTTCTTCCTTTTCAAATTCATGAAAAGTAAAATCACTATCAACTTCAAATTCCGGTGGCAATCCACGGTTAATTCTATGAGCATTACGTACAATAGGGCTCAATTCCGCTTGCCTGAAAACATTCTCTAAACGTACTACCGGCATAGATTTACTGCGAATAATATCTTTCAAAACTGAACCTGGTCCAACAGATGGCAGCTGATCCACATCTCCTACTAAAATCAAGCGGCAGCCAATTGGTATTGCCCTTAGCAAATAATACATTAAAGCAATATCAAGCATGGAAGCTTCATCAACAATAATAGCATCCGCTTCCAAAGGATTTTCTTCGTTTCTTCCCCAAAATTGTCCATCACCTGCAGGCGTGTATTCTAGCAAGCGATGCACTGTAGTTGCGCTCTGACCTGCTGACTCCGACAAGCGTCTAGCTGCTCTGCCAGTAGGTGCTGCTAATAAAATCTTGCAGCCAGCTTTCTCCAACACTGATAAAATGCCCTTAACAACTGTGGTTTTACCGGTTCCAGGTCCACCCGTTAAAACAAAAACTCCGTGCTCTACAGAAGCTTTGACAGCTTCTTTTTGTTCTTCGGCCAGTTCAATATGTTCCTGATCTTCCCAGTTTTTTACAATAGTTTGATAATCTACTTTCCACAATTTATTAACGTTATCCCTTAAAGCCAACAATCTATGCGCTACCCCTGTTTCTGCTCGATATAAGTACTCCGGATATACAAGGCGTACTCCTCCTAAAGTTTCTGTCCTCACTAAATCAGCCTTTATTAACTGATTAAAAACCTCCGCAGCTTCCAATTCGTCAATTTGCAAAAGACCTGCTGTTACTTCCAATAGTGTGTTGTCAGGAACACAAGTATGCCCTTGAGAAGATGCCTGTAAAAGAGCATAGTTTATGCCAGCTTTAATACGCTCACTATCGTTGAAATCATGCCCTAACGCCAGAGCAATTTTATCAGCAGTCTTAAACCCTATGCCAACAACATCAGTAGCTAAACAATAAGGATTATTTTCAATACGTGTGATAGCGGTAGCACCGTATGTTGCTTGCAATTTTGGTGCATAATTTGAACTAATACCGTGTTCTTCTAAGAATACCATCAGTTCACGCATATCGCTAAGAGCTGCATAAGAATTTATGATATCCTCGGCCTTCTTTTTCCCAATTCCGGTAATTTCAGTCAAGCGGTAAGGATCAGTGCTTATAATTTCCAATGCAGCATCACCAAAACGTTCTATAATACGTGCAGCCATAGCTTTCCCTACCCCATGTATAGCTCCACTCCCCAAAAAGCGTTCTATACCAACGGCGGTGGAAGGTTTTACTGATTGCCAGATAGTTGCCTGAAATTGCCTGCCAAATTTAGGATGTTCTCCCCACTTGCCTTTCATCTTAACAACTTCTCCAACAAAAGGAGCAATGCCGCGATAAACTACGCAAACACTTCCGGTTTCCTTGCTTTTAGCCCGGAAAACACAGAAAGCACTGTCAGCGGATTGAAAAACGATGTTCTCTATTAAAACCTCTAATTCATCCATAATACACCTCATGCCCTACTATAATGCAACTATTATAACATATTGAATTATATAAAACTGCCTTTCATTGCTTTAAACCACTATGAAATTATCACTGCCTATTTAAGTCTTTTAATACTAGAATAAGCACCACTAAGTCTGACGGCTTAGTGGTGCTTATATATTTATTTTTCTGATTATTATTCTGCAAATTCCATATATTAGCTGTGATTATTTGTAATTAATTTTTCAATCGCCCTCACCGACATGTTGTTCAGTGTTGTCATTTGTGTAATGTCTATGTTGCTCATATTTTCTATGTTGCTCATATTTTCTATGTTGTCTTCTCATTTCTTCTCTTTGACGTTGTATTCTTTGTTCTTCTCTTTGCTGTTGAAGTCTCTTTTCTTCTTTCCGGCGCTGTATTCTTTGCTCTTCTCTCTCTTTTTGAAGTCTATGTTCTTCTTTTTGGAAATGAATTCTTTGCTCTTGTCCATTTTCAGAATTGTAAGAAGCTGCCTCTGCAATAATTGGTAACCCCGCCGAACCTACAAAACCTACTAATACTAGTACTGCTATTATTTTTTGCATTTTGTTCATTAGCATTATAATCACTCCTTTTTTCTGACCAACACACCACTATTACCATATTTATAGTAACAGTAATATATGTCAAAATTATGTTAAAAATAATATAAACAACTTTATGAGCATATTTTTTTGCTAAATCTATCTTTTTTCTTAATTTTGCTACCGCTTAATTCGCTCCTTGTGTCTGTTTATAACTGACTGCCACCTTATTTTTTGACACAAACTACTAAATAAGCTATAATTACAACACTAAATCGTTTAATAAGGATGTGTACGTTAGGTGAAATTCAAAGGGACACAGATTGCTATTGATATGTACAGTTGCAACGGTAACATTATCTCCAATAAGGATCTTGTAAGAGAAGTCTTAGAAAGAGCTACTACTGAGTACGGTATGGAAAAACAGTCCATATATTATAATGATGACCAAGGAGACGGGGAATTTTCCTACATCATCCCGTGTAATCGTGGTCACATTAATGTTCACGTTTACCCTGTTTTAGGTTTTGTAGCTGCAGATATTTTCACTGTAAATGATACTGCAAGTCCAGAAAAACTTGCTATTTTCTTGCGCAAAGAATTTTCTCCTGATAAGTCCAAAATTACGTTCTTGCAACGTGGTGATTTCGGTTCTCAATTCGATATGAAGCCTCATCGTCGCTCACAGATTAAAACTATCCGCCGTGCCAAACACGCGGGAGAAGTACTAAAAAAACTAGTGCTAAAACCAAAATCTCTATAAAATCATGGTAGGGTTTTCTGCAGAGGAAAGCCCTTTTTTATTGCAAAATTTATGTTACAATAAACAGATAGATAGGAGGAAGTATGAAATATTTATTTTGGGACATTGATGGAACATTATTATTAACTCAAAGAGCAGGTATTGATGCTTTAAAAGAAAGTATGCGTATTCGCTATGGAAAAAATGATTTCGAATTTTCCCATAGTTTAGCCGGACGCACAGATTCTTTTATAATAAAGAATGCAATTACAGAAATTAAAGGTAAGTGTACTGCTTCTGATGCCGCAGGTTTACTTATTACCTATAACAAAATTTTGCCACAATTTTTGGCTACTCACAAGGGTAGTTTATTGCCAAATGTAAATGAAACCTTGGACTTTCTTAGTACTAAAAAAGATTATTGTTCTGCCCTCTTAACCGGTAATTGCAGTAGAGCTGCTTATGAAAAAGTATCTTACTATGGTGTGCAAAAATATTTCAATTATCAGCTTAGTACATTTGGGGAAATTAGCGAAGACCGCAAAATTCTTGCCCAGGCTGCTTTACAAAAACTTTATGTACAAAACCCTGAAATTAATAGCAATGACATTTATATCATCGGTGATACACCCCACGATATAATGTGTGCTAACTCTATTGGCGTCAAGTGTCTAATAGTAACAGCAGGGTCATCGTATACAGAAGCACAACTAAACGAATATAAACCTTGGAAGATTATTTCCTGCTTACCGCGCAATCCGCAAATATTTTTAGATCTTTTGGAAGAATAGGTGTACTAATGAAAAAAATACTTATTTTTACATGTGCTATATTGTGTTTCTTTACACCTGTCTATGCCTACAGTCAAAAGGATGTTAATACCCTTTTGTCTAGCAAAAATTGCCCTAACGGAGACCTGTCTGGGGCTCAATTACAAAATGCAGATTTGACTGGAGCTAATCTCTCGGGTGCTAACTTGTGTTTTGCTAATTTAGAAGGTGCGATCTTAGAAAACGCTAATTTAAAAAGCGCTGATTTAGTAAAAGCTAATGTGAAAACTGCCTACTTAGCCGGAGCCGACTTAGATGGAGCCGATTTGTCCTCTGCGAATTTTTATAGAGCTTGCTTAAACAGGGCCTCATTAGTTGGCACCAAAGCTTTTCGCACAAATTTTTCTCATGCTTTGCTTACCTTTGCCAATTTTTATGTTGCCGATATGCAAGAAGCTAATTTTGATTATATAAATGGTCATTTAGCTAATTTTGTTTCCACCAATCTGGCACAATCTTGGCTTTATAATGCTGATTTACGCTCTAGTAATCTAACTAATGCCAATCTTTATAATGCCAAACTACAAAAAGCAAATTTAACGGAAGCTAATTTGACAAACGCAAATTTAACCAATGCCATTTTGCGCGACACCAATTTGAACCTAGCAGACCTGACTAATGCCAATCTTGATGAGACAGATTTATTAGCTGCTAGCATGCAAGGAACAAAATTTACCGCCAATGAATTAAAAACTGCCAGAACAAAGTAATCGGTTTCATAAAGAACACAAAAGCCTTCACTTGGATACCATCCAAGCGAAGGCTTTTTAATTATATTAATTCTTAGTGATGAAACAAACGAAGACCTGTCATAGCCATGGCTATGTTATATTTATCACAGGTTTCAATGACATTATCATCACGTATAGAACCCCCTGCTTGAGCTATATAGTCTACACCGCTACGATGCGCACGTTCTATATTATCGCCAAAGGGGAAGAAAGCATCAGATCCCAGTGCTACACCATGCAAATTGAGAAGCCATGCTTTTCTTTCTTCTTTTGTTAATACTTGTGGTTTTTCTGTAAAAAAGTGCTCCCAAATTCCATCAGCTAAAACATCCATATAGTCATCTGAAATATATACATCAATGGTATTATCCCGATCAGGCCTGCGAATAGCTTCTTTAAATGGCAGCCCTAAAACCTTGGGATTTTGTCTTAACCACCAGTTATCCGCTTTTGCTCCTGCCAATCGAGTACAATGTACACGTGACTGTTGTCCTGCACCCACGCCAATAGTTTGACCATCTTTTACGTAGCAAACAGAGTTTGACTGGGTATACTTCAACACAATCAACGCTATAAGCAAATCTCTTTGTGCTAATTCAGGAATGCTTTTATTTTTAGTTGGTCGCTCTAAAAGCAATTTTTTATTAATTTTAACTTCATTTCTCCCCTGCTCAAAAGTAATACCGAATACTTCTTTTGTCTCTATGGGATTTGGTTTGTATGCCTGATCAATTTTGATAACATTATACGAACCTTTACGTTTTGTGCGCAATATTTCCAAAGCTTTGTCCGTATACCCCGGAGCAATAACACCATCAGATACTTCACGTGACAACATGGTAGCAGTTTCTTCGTCACAAACATCAGACAAAGCTACAAAATCGCCATACGAAGACATGCGATCAGCGCCACGAGCACGAGCATAGGCAGTAGCTAACGGTGATAACTTCAAATCATCCACATAGTAAATCTTCTTAAGGGTATCACTCATTGGCTGCCCAACTGCGGCACCTGCTGGACTAACATGCTTGAAAGAAGCTGCAGAAGGCAAACCTGTTGCTTCTTTTAGTTCCTTGACTAATTGCCAGCTGTTAAAGGCATCAAGAAAATTAATATACCCGGGACGTCCATTTAACACTTCAATAGGCAAATCACCGCCATCACGCATAAAAATACGTGCTGGATCTTGATTTGGATTGCAGCCATACTTTAATTTTAAATCTTTCATAGAGTAATCCTCCTTCTCGTACATCAAAAAAGCCGCCACTCTAGGCAACTTTCTGCCCAGACGGTCGGCTAATCATGATTATGCTCCACGTGGTTATCCACTTCCGTCAGTTACATAATCTCATGCCTAAATTATACAATTGAGAGCCTCTCTTGTCAATAAACGTCACAACATGATTTCGCTTTTGTTTTTATTCTATTGGTTCTGCATCCAACAAAGCACAAATTTGTTCTTTAAAAGCTTTGAATTCTTTCCAAAAAAAATAGTCTATAATACCATAAAGAACTATGGTAACAAGTATAGGCAAAACAATTGCCTTGCCACCCCAATTAGCAACATTGGTAAAATCAGAAAATATAAGTCTGCCATAAAATTCAAACCAAACAAATATAAAACCTATAATAACAATATTTAGACGAGCTTTAATATGGATAATAGTCTTACCATCTTTAGATTCTAATTCTCCCTTAAAAATAGGTTTAAAAGTGTTACTACCATTACGAATGGTCGTTATACGAAAATTGCTTCGGCGCACCGAACCATTTAAATACCCTGCGCAAGTATCATCACATCTTGAAAACAACATTTGCAATATAGAATTTTTCTTTAAATTATCGCGTAATATCTGCACTACCTGTGTCTTTTCCTTGTCTGTTACCAGAACTACCTTACCATAGGGGAATAATATCATTAATCTATACACTTCCTATTTTGTTAATACGATTATTATACATGCAAACTCGTTCACATGATAGTATTTGTGCTAAAATAGAGTAGAAAAATGCAAAAAAATTATCATATTGGCTTAGTAACGCTAGCAAAAACTATAGCCCATACACTTTTTTATATAAGGAGATTTTATTATGGCTCTATGTTATGTCTGTCCACATCGCTGCGGAGTGGAGAGACCTCAAACTATGCATTCAGAAGGTGTCTTTGGTTCCTGCAATTGCGGTATGAAGCCTATTGTAGCCAAAGCAGGCCTACATATGTGGGAAGAACCTTGCATTAGCGGTAAACGTGGCAGCGGTACTGTTTTTTTTAGCGGGTGTAATTTGCATTGCATCTTCTGCCAAAATTACGATATTAGCTGTCAAAGAAAGGGTAAAGAAATTACAATTGAACGCTTGCAAGCTATATACCAAGAGCTTATTGCTAAAGGCGCTCACAACATTAATTTGGTTACCCCTACCCACTTTACTGAGGCTATTTTAAAAAGCCTGTCAATACCACTTTCCGTGCCTGTAGTCTATAACACCAGTGGCTTTGAAACCCTAGATACTCTAGGTAGCTTAAAAGGTAAGGTCCAAATTTATCTACCGGACCTTAAATACAGTAATAACAACCTTGCCATAAAATATAGTAATGCGCCTGATTATTTTCGGATAGCTAAAGCCGCCATTAAAGAAATGTATAAACAAGTTGGTGACTATAAACTTGATAGTGAAGGAATTATGACTAGTGGAGTAATTATAAGGCACCTAATATTACCTAACAATTTAGAAAACAGCAAAAATATTATTGACTGGGTATCTGATAATTTCAACCCCGGGCAAGTTATGTTCAGTCTTATGCATCAATATATACCATGCGGAAATGCCAATATTTACCCGGAGATTAATCGCAAATTAACAAGTGCTGAATACAAAGAAGTGGAAGATTATTTGTATTCCAGCAATATTGAAGACGGCTTTGTTCAAGAAGAAGAAGCCGCTGACTCTGATTTCATCCCTACCTTTGATGGCGATGGTGTATAAATAAAAATAAACCGACACTTCTATTAAAAATGAAGTGCCGGTTTTTTATTTTGTAAATATAGCCCTAGGAATATTATTCTTATTCAACAGTTACCGATTTGGCGAGATTACGAGGCTTATCAACATCACAGCCTCTTGTCAGAGCTGCGTAGTAAGCTAATAATTGCAATGGCAATACTGCTTCTAAAGGTGCTAAATATTTGTCAGTCTTTGGTATATATATAACATGATCAGCATGCTGGGCAAGTTTCTTATCACCTTCCATGCCAATACCAATAACAACAGCATCTCGAGCCTTTACTTCCTGCAAATTACTAATAGTTTTTTCATATACATCCGGCTGCGTTGCCAAAACTATAACAGGAACACCCTCTACGATTAACGCCAAAGTACCATGTTTTAGTTCCCCTGCAGCATAAGCCTCAGCATGAATATAAGAAATCTCTTTAAGTTTTAGCGCACCTTCTAAGGCCACCGCATAATCAAGTGAACGGCCTAAGAAGAAAGCATCTTCACTGCTGCCATATTTTGTCGCAAATATTTTAATCTGCTCAACATTTTCTAGCATCTTATGAATTTGCTCAGGTATCTCACGAATACCAACAATTAGCTCCTGTAAACGGTCTACTGTCACTGTATTGCGCAATTGTGCAATGTACATGGACAATAAAAGCATTATCAAAAGCTGTGTTGTATATGCTTTAGTAGAAGCTACAGCAATTTCAGGACCAGCATATGTATACACCACTTGATCGGCTTCACGAGCTATAGAAGACCCAACAACATTGGTTACAGCCAACGTACGAGCTCCCAAACGTTTTGCTTCTTTCAAAGCCTCTAATGTATCAATGGTTTCACCGGATTGACTGATTACAATACACAGGCAGTTGCCATCAATAATTGGCAGGCGATAACGGAATTCACTAGCTATATCAACTTCCACAGATATTCTAGCCATTTGCTCAATATAATATTTTCCTACAACACCGGCGTGATAAGCAGTACCACAAGCTACAATAAAAATCTTGTTAATGCCCTTTAGTTCTTCAGGTGTCCAATTTAATTCAGAAAATACTACGGCATCGTTGGTTTTAGCCAACCTTCCAAGCATAGTATCACGCATAGCCTTTGGTTGTTCATAAATTTCTTTCAACATGAAATGTTCAAAACCGCCTTTTTCAGCCGCTTCCGCATTCCAATTAACTTCAAAAATCTTTTTACTGATAGGCGTACCATTTATGTCCTGTACCCAAACATTATCTTTAGTTACTGTGGCAATCTCACCATCACTCATAATAAAAGTACGACGTGTTTTAGCTATAATTGCCGGTATATCTGACGCAATAAAATTTTCACCATTGCCTAAGCCAATAACCAAGGGATTGGATTTTTTTGTACAAATAAGTTTTCCCGGTTCCTTAGCACACATAAATACTAACGAATAGGAACCTTCTATCATTCCCAAAACTTTTTTGACAGTGTCTTCAAAGTCTCCTGTATAATACTCCGACATTAAATGTGCAACGACTTCTGTGTCAGTTTCTGATAGAAAGGTATGCCCTTTGGCCTGCAAATCTTGTTTTAAGCCCAAATAATTTTCAATAATGCCATTGTGCACAACAACAAATTCGCCACTGGAATCAGCATGGGGATGAGAATTAACATCACTAGGCCGACCATGGGTTGCCCAACGAGTGTGCCCAATGCCCATAGTACCTTCCGGCATATTTCCTTTTAATTTTTGTTTTAGAGCCTCTAGACGCCCTACACATTTTTCAATGCAAATCTTACCTTTGTTGTATACAGCTACGCCTGCAGAATCATAGCCACGGTATTCCAGCTTACTCATACCGTCAAGTAAAAATGGTATTGCCTGCTTATCTCCTATATATCCAACGATACCGCACATGGTAGTATCCTCCTATAATTTACTTGCCAAACTGCCACAGAAATTTTGTCCCCATCGTTACCGACAAGTTTTGTATTCTGCTTACGGTTGCAGTCAACCGAGAGGCACCCGCTGACTAATCGATTAACCTCTCCCTCGTCTACCGCCAAAACGGTACTTGCGCTGATTTCCAAAGCATCTTCCTTTGCGTGCTCCTTTCATGCACACAACAAGCCGCACAGGTGGCATTCCCATGCGGCACGTCTTTGTGATTGCTACTATCATACTATTTTTTAACAATTTGGTCAACCGTTAACCTTAAGCAAGCTCTTGTCGTACAACAATGGCAATAGACTCTGCTATACACTCTAATTGACTCTGGTCAGGTCCCTCCGCCATAATACGAATTAAAGGTTCTGTCCCCGAAGCACGCACCAATATTTGTCCGTTGTCACCCAGTTCCTGCTTATATTGTTCCGTTATCTTGAGAATATTTTTGTTTTGTTCCCATCCATGTTTATCTTTTACTCTCACATTAAGCAAAATCTGCGGGAAAACCTGCATTAAACTCCCCATTTTTGATAAAGTCTGATTATTGTGAGCAACAGCCCCCAATAACTTTACAGCCGTCAAAATACCGTCACCGGTTTTAGCATAGTCCGCAAAAATAATGTGTCCTGATTGTTCTCCGCCTAGTTTATAACCATTTTTCATCATTTTCTCTAGGACGTACCGGTCACCTACACTAGTTGTAACACAGCTTCCACCATATTTTTTCATGGCTTGGTGCAAACCCACATTACTCATAACCGTTGTCACTAAAACATTATCTTTGAGCTTATTCTGCTTCATCAATTCAAGAGCGCAAATAAGCATAATTTGATCACCATCTAAAACTTTCCCCATCTCATCAACTACCAAACAGCGATCAGCATCACCATCATTGGCAACTCCGGCATCAGCTCCACATTCTATAACCTTTTTTTGTAATGCTTCTAAATGTGTTGAACCACAACCATTGTTAATGTTGATACCATTTGGGTGATTGAAAATAGGAATAACCTCTGCTCCCAAAGCACTTAGTATTATGGGGGCTATTTCACTATTAGCACCATTGGAACAATCCATGACAATTTTTAGACCATTTAGTCTATGATCTGCACATTCCACAATATGCTTTATATATAGGTCTCCCTTATCTGTCTCCAAAATGACTCTACCCAAAGATGATCCTGTAGGGGTTTTTTCGTAATCAATAGGGGTTGCTACGATATTTTCGATTTCATCTTCAACTGCATCCGGTAATTTATGCCCTGTTTGCGAAAAAAATTTGATGCCATTATCTTCAAAGGGGTTATGTGATGCTGAAATCACAACACCGGCATTAGCCTTTAATTTCTCTGTTAAAAAAGATACAGCTGGTGTAGGGATTACTCCCAATAGATGAGCATTACCACCGGCACTGCATATGCCTGCCGCCAAAGCCGCTTCTAACATTGTCCCTGATAAGCGTGTATCACGTCCAATAATAATCTTAGGCGTAGTAGTTTCACGTCCAAAATAAATTGCAGCCGCTCTTCCTAATCTAAAAGCCAATTCCGGCGTTAATTCAGAATTAGCAACTCCCCTTACCCCATCTGTCCCAAACAATCTTGTCATAGTAGCCTCCAAATTATACATTTCCGCCACAGCAACAACAATTAGTACTTACTGTTATTTTCCTTGCTGCGTCTTCCTCCCAGCTCGCTTAGCATTTCTCCGGGAGTAATATTATGATATGCCAAAAGCACTAGACAATGATACCATAAGTCACTCATCTCGTAAATAACTTCTTCATTACTATTATTTTTTGAAGCAATAATAGTTTCCGCGGCTTCTTCGCCAACTTTTTTAAGAATTTTATCCTGTCCTGACATAAAAAGATACTTAGTATAAGATTTTTCTCCTCCATGAAGTTTTTTATCCTGAATAACATCATAAAGTTCAAATAAGACCCCTGGTAATTTTGGATCAGAGGCTACTGGCAAGTTCTGCCCGTTAGCACTATTCCATAATGGATAGTTAAAGCAGGAATAATCACCTTTATGACAAGCTACTCCTTTTTGTTCTACCTTGACCAGAAGAGTATCCCCATCGCAGTCATAGGTTATGTTTATCACTTTTTGCGTATTTCCGCTGGTAGCACCCTTATTCCACAACTCCTGCCTACTCCTACTCCAAAACCAAGTGTATCCTGTCTCTGCTGTACGAGCTAAAGATTCCCCATTCATATATGCCAACATTAAAACTGCATCTGTTTTAACATCTTGCACAATAGCCGGAATTAAACCCTTGTCATCAAATTTTAATTTGCTGAAATCTATTTTCATAATCTTACCTCCACTCCGCGCTGAGCCAAATATTTTTTTACTTGGCTAATAGTAAATTGTTTATAGTGAAAAACAGACGCTGCTAGTACTGCATCTGCTTTACCCAAAGTTAATACATCATAAAAGTGTTCTAATTGCCCTGCACCACCTGAGGCAATAACGGGAACTGATACTGCTTCTGCCACTGCCCTTGTTAAGGGGATATCATACCCGCTCTTAGTTCCATCTGCGTCCATACTTGTTAGAAGAATTTCCCCTGCCCCCAAGGAAACTGCTTTCTTTATCCACCATAGTGCATCAATACCCGTAGGTGTCCGGCCGCCGTTTACATAAACTTCCCATTTGCCATCCCCTGAGCGTTTAGCATCCACTGCCAATACTATGCATTGATTGCCAAAAAGTTTAGCCCCTTGAGCAATCAGCATAGGATCTTTTACTGCTGCGGAATTCACCGATATCTTATCCGCCCCTGCTTTTAAGGTGTTTCTAATATCTTCTACCGTAGTAATCCCACCGCCCACAGTTAAGGGCATAAATACTTCACCGGCCGTACGATTAACAACATCCAGCATAGATTTTCTTTTCTCTACGGAAGCAGTAATATCCAAAAATACTAATTCATCGGCTCTTTCGGCATCATAGATGCCGGCAAGTTCTACAGGATCTCCCGCATCTCTTAACTCCACAAAATTAGTTCCTTTAACTACTCTTCCGGCCTTAACATCTAAGCAAGGTATTATTCTTTTAGTATGCATACTATTTCTCCTTTGCTACGGCCAAAGCTTCTGCCAAATCTACCGCTCCGGTATAAATAGCTTTCCCAATAATGCAACCCTCAATACCCAAATCTTCATATTTCTTAAGTTTAGCAATATCCTCCAAAGAGGAAACTCCACCGGAAGCGATAATTTTTACGCCTGAGGACATCGCCATTTGTGCCGTAGCTTCTACGTTGACACCTGAAAGATTTCCATCACGGGCAATATCCGTAAAAACAATATGTTCAACGCCAACTTGGGACATTTTTTTTGCTAATTCTAAAGCCTGCATTCCACCACGAACACCCCAACCCTCTACTGCTGCCTCTCCGTCCTTGGCATCAATTCCTACCACGATTTGCCCAGGAAATTTTGCACATGCTTCTTTAACCAGAGCAGGATTTTTCACTGCCACCGAGCCTAGGATGACCCTAGTTACGCCCAGCGATAAAAGTTGCTCCATATTCTTTAAAGTACGTATACCTCCACCTACCTGCACCGGAATATTAGCATGTGCCAAAATATTTTGGATAGCATCCAAATTACGGCTGGCACCGGCTAGAGCTCCATCTAAATCAACTACATGCAAATACTCTGCCCCCGCCTTGGTCCAGCGTTCAACGATATCCACAGGATTATCCGCAAAAACAGTTTCCTTGTCAAATCTACCCTCTGTTAGACGCACACAGCGTCCCCCGCGTATATCAATGGCCGGGAAAATTATCATGGTTTCCACTCCTTAAATGCTTGTAAAATTTCTATGCCAACACTACTTGACTTCTCCGGATGAAATTGCACAGCTTGCACATTTCCCCGACCTACAGAAGCCGTTATTTGAGTGCCATAATCACACACAGATGTAATTATACTTTTATCTTTAGGTACCGCATGATAGCTGTGAACAAAATAGACAAATTCACCTGCAGCTTTATTAAGAATTGGTGACGGGCTTTTTAGCTCCAGTCTGTTCCAACCCATATGGGGTATTTTAAAAGTCGTTCTTATCTTTTCTACTTGCCCCTCAAAAAAACCCAGTCCTTTAACCCCGGGGGCTTCCTCACTACCCTCAAATAAAAGTTGTTCACCCAAACAAATTCCTAAGAATGGTTTACCACTATTTAGCGCATTAAGCAATACCTTAGTTAAACCATAACTATTAATATTCTCCATACAGTCACCAAAAGCGCCTACACCCGGTAAAATCACTTTATCGGCAGATGCAATAATAAGTGGATCTGAAGATATTGTAACGTTTCCGCCTACCTTTACCAGCGCCTTATTTACGCTATGTAAATTGCCCATACCATAATCAACAACTACTATTTTTTCGTTCATAGGCTCCCCTTACTACTCATTACGCCTTTAACTCTAGGGTCATTTGCAACTCCGTCAGCTAGGGCACGAGCAAAAGCTTTAAAAATAGCTTCAACCATATGATGAGTGTTATTTCCTTCCAACAAATGTACATGCAAAGTAAGTCCACTTTCCATAGCTAAAGCGCGGAAAAATTCTTCCACCATTTCGGCCTCCATATTTCCCAGTTTGACCTTTGGTATTTCTGCGCGCCATATTAGGAATGGACGTCCGCTAAAATCTAGAGCTACTTGTGCTAAAGCTTCATCCATAGGTAATAAGCAAGTACCATAGCGGTGAATACCGCATTTATCCCCTAGAGCTTGCTTTAGTGCCTGTCCTAAGGCAATTCCGCAATCTTCTACAGTATGATGAGAATCAACTTGCAAGTCACCCTCAGCTTTCACTTGCAAATCAAAAAAGCCATGTTTTGCTACGAGCGTAAGCATATGGTCCAAAAAACCAACACCTGTAACAATATCCGCACAACCGGTACCATCTAAATTAATTTCTAAACTTACTTTTGTTTCCAAGGTTTTACGTTCTATTTTTGCTTTACGCATTTATTATTCCCCCGCTCTTTGACATATTGCCGCCAAGGTCGCTGCTATCTTAATATTCTCATCCTCAGTACCAATGGTCAATCTAATTCCACCAGGTAAGGCAGGGTGATTTGAAAAGTTTCTCACTAGAATTTTTTCGGCTAAAAGCTCCTGAAAAACTAACAAGCCGGCCATGTTTTCATTACTGCCAAGCAGTTTATACCCTTTCTTTATCGCGTAACGGGAAAGTTTGAATGCTAAATCTGCCGAAGGTAAAAAAAACAAAAAATTTGTTTCAGAATCAAAAACATTAAAACCTAAGCTTTCTAATTTTCCCTGCATTTTATTTCTTTGCCGGCGTATTAGCTGAACACGGTCAGCAAAAAGTTTTTTATGTTCATATGTTTTAAGAGCAACCATAAGCGAATAACTATTAACGTGATACGGCAGCAGCACTTTTTGCATAATTCTGATTAACTCGGTACTTCCTGTACCATAACCTACACGCAGCCCTGCTAAGCCATAGGCTTTAGAAAAAGTGCGAAAACATAAAAAGTTAGTGTATTTTTCTAAAAGACTCATGGTAGAAATCTTGTTTCCTGTATCCGGCTCTTGTGCAAACTCCATATAAGCTTCATCCATAATTACCGGACAAGAAACTCCTGCCAAGATTTTTTCTATATTTTCCAGAGAATTGAAGTTCCCTGTTGGATTATTGGGATTACAAACAATCAGCAGGCTTGGATTTTCCCTTTGGCAAAAGTCTATGACAGCCTCCGGATCAATATAACCATCTTGAGTTAACGTATACGGCGCTCCTATGCTATCAGCCATTTGTACATATACACCATACATAGAAAATGATGGATAAGGGAAGGCTATTTTGCTGCCCATACCACCAAAGGCAAAACAGGCCTTTTCTAAAAGTTCGCTAGACCCGTTGCCTATAATAATTTGCTCCTGTTCTACATGCAAATCATTGCCTAAAACTCTACCTAATTTCCCCGTATCCAGTGGTGGGTAGCGATTAAAAAGGAATTTTTTTGTTTCTTCCAAAATTTGCGTTAAAACTTCTTTGGGCAGATTCCAGTTCGATTCGTTAGCATTCACTACTATATCAGCATCAGGAACCGTCTCAACACTATATTCTTCCAATTTATCCAGCCCCAAACGAGCAGTCATTTCTTTCATTTTTTATTTATCTCCTTTGCGAATTCTAATAGCATTAGCATGAGCTTTTAATCCCTCGGCTTCTGCCATTTCAATTATATCATCAGAAACTGCAGCCAATGCTTTTTCCGTGTAAGCAATAATACTGGTTTTTTTCATAAATGTTTCTACATTCAAAACAGAATAGAATCTTGCGGTTCCGCCTGTTGGTAAAATATGATTTGGTCCGGCATAATAGTCCCCTAATGGTTCAGGCGAATATGCCCCTAAAAATATTGCCCCTGCGTTATGAATATACGGTAATATGGCAAAAGGTTCTTTAGTATTAATTTCCAAATGTTCAGGCGCAGACAAATTCGCCATTTCTATTACGGTCTCCATATCTTTAGCAACTATAATTTTACCTTGTTTAGCTAGGGCTTGAGATGCTATTTCCTTACGTGGTAACTTGGCAAGCTGTTCTTCAACTTCTAGAGCCGTAGCTTCAGCAATTTTCATATCATCTACAACTAAAATGGCAGACGCCAGAGGATCATGCTCTGCTTGACTTAGTAAATCTGCTGCCAAATACTTGGGGTTGGCCGTAGCATCTGCTACAATCAATATTTCACTTGGTCCTGCAAGCATGTCAATATCACAGTGACCATAGACTGCCTTTTTAGCTAAAGTAACGAAAATATTCCCAGGTCCTGTAATCTTGCAAACCTTAGGTACAGATTCTGTGCCAAAAGCTAAAGCAGCTATAGCTTGGGCCCCACCCATTTTGTAAATATTTTTTATCCCAATAAGATCCGCAGTCGCTAGCACATAGGGATTAACTTTACCATCCTTACCGGGTGGGACTGCCATTACTATTTGGGGAACACCTGCTACAATAGCAGGGATTGCATTCATTATAACGGAAGATGGATAAGCGGCCGTGCCACCTGGGACATAAATTCCTACAGAGTCTAGTGGAGTTACCTTTTGTCCTAACATTGCACCATAAGCACGATTGGTAAGCCAAGATTTAGGCAGTTGCTCTTCATGGAAACGTTTTACGTTAGAAATTGCCCTACCAATAGCTTCCATTACTTCTGACTTAACAATATTTTTTGCCTCTAAGAATTCATCTTTGGTAACTTTCAAATTTTCTTTGGTAAGTCCCGCCTTGTCAATAAGATTCGTATAATACAAAAGCTTTTCGTCACCACCGGTGCGTACCTGGGCAACTATTTTTTCAACCACTTGGGCAGCTGTAAGAGGTTCTCCAAACATAGCTGTAACACCTGCTTGAACATTGGGTGAAAGTTGGCATTCATCAAAAGCTTTTTTCTTCATTAAACCTATAATTTCTTTAGCCGATAATTTTCGGGCATCTGTTACTTGCATTTTGTATTCTCCTCTTCTAGGACAACTCTTAAATCCTTTACTAATTTATTTAAACGTTCAAACTGTAATTTGAAACTTACTTTATTAGCTATAAGACGTGCACTGGCATGATAAACAACATCAAGCTCTACCAGTTTGTTTTCTTTTAAAGTGGTTCCTGTTTCAACAATATCTACGATTAATTCGCTCAAACCAACAATAGGAGCAAGTTCAATAGAACCATTTAATTTAATAATTTCCGTTTGAATACCAAGCTTATCAAAATATTTACGAGCACTGTTGTGATATTTTGTAGCTACACGCAAATGCGCGTAGTCAGTTAAATTTGGGCGGCGTTTATGCTCCGGCACGGCTAACATCAGTCTGCATTTACCATATTTCAAATCCAATAACTCATAAACATCTTTATCTTCTTCCAACAAAACATCCTTACCTATAATGCCAATATCTGCAGCTCCATATTCAACGTAAGTTGGCAAATCTACCGTTTTGGTAATAATGAATCTCACTTTTGTTTCTTCATTAGTAATGACTAATTTGCGAGAATCTTCTACAACATTTTCAGCACTATAACCAACTTTAGCTAAAAGCTCAACCGACTTAGCAAATAGCTTCCCCTTAGGCAAAGCTATAGTTAAATAATCCATTTGTACACTTCCCTTTATAGTTTTAACTTATTTTAAATATACCAACGAATTGCAATGATTTATTTTTTTTAGTTCCATAGCTTGTATTTCCGTAGTCTCTGTCGTAGCCATTTTAACCGTTTTTCCTTGTTTGCGAAGTTCGGTAACCTTTTTTATAGCCTCATGTACTTTATCATGACCCCAAGCAACCAACACATCCCAATCAGAGCTAATATTTAAATTATTTTGTCGTTCCAAGACTAACATAATACGATCTATACCCATAGCAAAACCTGTAGCTGGACAATCTTGTCCAAAAGATTTCATCATGCTATCGTAGCGACCACCACCGCAAATATTAAAACCCATATTTGCCGTATAAACTTCAAACACCATACCCGTATAATAGTCAAGGTTTCTGTTAAGGCTTAAATCAAAAGAAATAAATTTAGCCACACCATACTCTTTAGCTAAATTATAAATATCCGCTAAATTACGTAAAGCTGCACGACTTTTTTCATTTTTCACTAATCCTAATAATTCTTCAATTAATTCTTCCCCACCATGTAAAAAGAGTAATCTATTAAAAATGGCTTTTAACTCCGGAGTTAAATACAATTTATGAATTATTTGTTCCAAACCAACGGCATTGTGTTCCAACACTGCTTTTTCAATGGCCACAGCATCTTTTTCCCCTATCTGCGCTTCTTCCATTAATCCTGCCAAAAATTCTATATGTCCCAGACTTAAAGTAAAATCAACAAGTCCTGCTGCTTGTAATGAAGCTATTGCCAGAGCTAAAACCTCAGCATCTGCCGTTGGTTCTGCCGCTCCCATAAGTTCAACTCCTGCTTGGCAAAATTCACATTGACGCCCTGCTTGTGTTTCTTCATAACGAAAAATATTTGCTATATAAAACAAACGTTTCAGGCTTTTATCTTTACTAAGTCTTGTTGATACCATGCGGGCTAAGGGGGTCGTCATATCACTGCGCAAAACTAAAGTGCGATTATTACGATCCAAAAACTTCATACTTTCATCTGATATTCCACCATTACCAATAGCAAAGGTATCCAGATATTCAAATGTTGGTGTTGCTACTTCGTCATATCCCCATGTAAGGAAATTAGCAGCTATTTTATCTTCCATCTTCCGCTTTGCTCTCGCTTCTCCCGGCAAAATATCCTTTGTTCCATATGGAAGCTGCAGCACTTTATTATCGTTCATTTTTTTTGACTCCTCCGTCTATTACCTTCATTACTTTAACATAACCACCGGCTCCGTAATGCAGGCAGCGATTCACCCGTGATACTGTAGTACTGCTGGCTCCTGTAACCTTGGCTATGGCAGCATAATTTTCACCCTCATTTAGCATTTTTGCTACTTCTAACCGCTGAGCCATCGCTTTTACTTCGCTAACAGTACAAATATCCTCAAAGAAAGCATCACACTCTTCCTGTGTTTTAAGGCTTAAGACAGCAGTAAATAGTTGTTCTAAGTCAACGTCAAGTAACCGTTCTTTTAAAGACATATCATTTCCTCCTAATAATTAAAACTGAATACGCTTGGTCATCATATTCTCCACAATTTGAGGCCAAAATGCCTCTTCCTCTTTATCTCTCCATTACTTTACCACAATGCAGTGGTAAAGTGCAATAGCTTTATTCATATTTTTTAAAAAAATGTTGACAAACATTTAGTTTTTGTTGTAATATTCTCATAACAACTTTATAAAGTTCATCTAGAGTAGTCGAGGGAATGGCCCAATGACGCTACGGCAACCATCACAACTGTGAACGGTGCCAAGTCCACCAGGTTTACACCTGAAAGATGAAGAAGACTTAAACGGTTATTTAGTCCTCTTCTTCTGAAGAGGACTTTTTTATATAAGAAATCCAGAAAGAAGGTTTATCATGATTGAGTTGCAAAACGTTGAAAAAACTTATCAAAGCAAACACGGTAATGTGCTTGCTTTGAAAAAAACTAATTTAAAGATTGCAGCTGGAGAAATCTTCGGCGTAATCGGGCTATCAGGTGCAGGAAAAAGCACCCTGATTCGCTGTATTAATATGCTAGAAACACCTACCGGCGGTAAAGTTATCGTTGATGGTCAAGAACTAACCGCAATGAAAGACTCAGAGCTGCGCAAAGCCCGTCAAAACATTGGCATGATTTTCCAACATTTTAATCTCTTGGCTTGCAGAACTGTATATGACAATATTGCTTTCCCACTAGAAATTCAAGGCATGAGTAAAGATACCATAAAGCAAAAAGTTGAACCCCTATTAGCCTTAGTAGGACTTGAGGATAGAAGAAATCACTATCCTTCCCAATTATCCGGTGGACAAAAGCAAAGAGTGGGCATTGCTCGTGCTTTAGCGAGTAACCCAAAAATCCTTTTATGTGATGAGGCTACTTCTGCGTTAGATCCCCAAACTACAAAATCTATCTTAGGATTATTAAAAGATATAAATAAGCGCCTAAACTTGACCATAGTTCTTATTACTCATCAGATGCAAGTCGTTAAAGAGATTTGCGATCGAGTAGCGGTTATTGAAGATGGTACTATTATTGAAGAAGGAACTATGTTCGACCTCTTTACTAATCCTAAAACTCCAACTACCAAAGAGTTTATTAGCAGCATCAACAATGTTGAGCTGCCAGAAATATTGAAAACTGCTCCTATGAGCAAAGAATACCTTGATGGCAGCCGCCCACTAGTACGGCTTTCCTTTATTGGGGATTCTGCCGGTGATCCCCTTATTTCTACATTGATTAAAAAATACGATGTGGAGGTTAATATTATTTATGGCAACATAGATAGTATAAAGGATATTCCCTATGGCACCTTACTTATAGAAATTAGCGGAGATCGTGAACACATAAAAAATGCTATTAACTATTTACATGAAAGAAAGCTTAAAATCGAGGTGATTGGCTATGTCTCATGAAATGATTGAGTTATTATTAAAGGCCTTATGGGAAACTTGTTATATGGTTGCCGCTTCTACGGTATTAGCTACTTTGGTCGGTATGCCTCTAGGGATTATTTTAACAATAACCAGCAAAGGTCATATTTTGGAAAATAAATCTATTAACGCTATTTTAGGGGCCATAGTAAATGCCACTCGCTCTACCCCTTTCATCATATTGATGGTTGCCATTATTCCTTTAACGCGTATGATTGTAGGTTCTTCCATTGGTACCACGGCTGCTATCGTTCCTTTAACAATTTCAGCAGCGCCTTTTATTGCAAGAATAATTGAGTCTTCTTTGTTGGAGATAGATCCGGGGGTAATAGAGGCGTCCCAATCCATGGGCGCCAGTCCGATGCAAATAATAAATAAGGTTTTATTACCTGAAGCAATGCACTCTATCGTTCTTGGTGTTACCCTAGCTATTATTAGCCTTATTGGTTACTCTGCTATGGCTGGCGCCTTAGGTGGGGGCGGTCTTGGCGACTTAGCTATTCGTTATGGCTACCAAAGATTCCGTATGGACATTATGATTGCAACAGTAGTTATTTTAATTGCGCAAGTACAAATTGTGCAATCACTGGGAAATTATATTTCCAGTAAGTTGAACAAGACAAAAATATAGAAATGTGAGGAACAATATATGAAAAAAATTACTATACTATTAACATTATTGCTCAGTTTACTCGCCTTAGCAGGCTGTGGCGGCAACAATCAAAAAGTCGCTGATGCCCCCAAAAAAGATGCAGCTCCTGCCGTTCTTAAAATCGGTGTTACTGCAGGACCACATGCAGAAATAATGGACAATGTAAAAAAGCTAGCTGAAAAACAGGGACTAAAACTGGAAATTGTCGAATTTTCCGACTATGTATCTCCTAACGTAGCCTTATTTCAAGGAGAACTTTTTGCTAACAGCATGCAGCATGCTCCTTATTTACAGGCCACTTTAAAAAAAGAACCTAAATTTGATTTGAAAGAATGTTTTAAAACCGTAAACTTTCCTATGGCTGTATATTCCAAAAAAATAAAAAAAGGTGAAACCATTCCTGATGGTGCAATAATCGCAATCCCTAACGATCCTTCTAATGGCGGCCGTGCCCTTTTACTTTTAGCTAATGCTGGACTAATCAAAGTAAAAGACATTAACAACGTAACTACTTCTGTTGCAGATATTACTGAAAACATTCATAACTTCAAGTTCAGAGAATTAGATGCTGCTACGATTCCACGCAGTATGGATGACGTAACTGTAGCTGTTATTAATGCCAATTATGCACTGCCGGCAGGTCTAAATCCCACAAACGACTCTATACTTTTGGAATCTGCTAAGAATCCTTTCGTTAATATTTTCGTAACTAAAGATAAAAACCTGAAAAGTGAACAAATTGCCAAATTAAAAGCAATTTACCAATCTCCTGAAAATGAAAAGTTTATCCTTGAGCACTTTAAAGGAACTATACTGCCTGCATGGAAATAATGTGATCATAATTTCATAAACCTAAGCTAAAAAAGATAATAGATTGCGTTAGCATCTATTATCTTTTTTTCTGTAATGTTACTAGTAAAAACAGTTTTCTTCTAATTTGCACTGGACTATTTTTTTGTGCTATACTTTACTGTATTAAATTTACCAAAAGGAGTGCTTCCTTTGTCTAAAAAACATTTATTTTTAAGTTTTATTACTATAATTTTTCTTTTCGGCACTATTGCCGGGTGCACCAATATAGAAATGAAAAATCCTTTAAAAAAGAACGTAACCTTGCCACCGAGGTCAATAGACATCGGCAAAGTAAACGGTACAATACAACAGTTAACAATTCCTTCTATCACAACCACCGACACCAATAGAATTCTTAATCTTTTTGTACAAGACGATACCTATTTCTTAGCCTTACGCAGTAATGACAATGATAGCACTGAATTAAAAGCATTCACGGTCAAAAATACTACTCTCTCACCACTAAATAGCTTTGGAGAAAATGGCATACGCACCTTAAAATCAAAAATGATTTTAGGTGTAACGCGTTCCAAAAATGGCGACATATATTTTATTCGTAAAGGCGTACATACTTACAAAAATGGCAATGATATTGTAAGCCTAGAAGGAAAAACTACTGCAACACAAATAGCCCTGCTACCTAGCGAAACCGAGGCCTATCTTTATGGCAATGATAATTTCGATTTGGTAACAATTAACGATGGGGCTTGCGAAAACATGAAAGCAGCCTTCTTAAAAAATAGAGCAGCACCTTTTAAAGGCGGCTTAACCTATGTACAGATTGAAGATGATGGTACTATTTATGGCGGCGGGCGTATTGTTCCCAATGGGCTTAATATAGTAGCCTCCTTTACTTCTGGTGGTAAATTGCTTAAACAATATGGTAATCCTTCAAAAATGGCCAAAGACTCTATTTATAATTTAATAAGTATGGCTGTATCAAAAGATTATGTGTGCGTTATTGACGGTTTGAACTTTAAAATATGGACAAAAGATGGTAAATATGTTGGAGAAATTAATAACTCCACACTTCTTGGTGGTGATTTTAATGCTTACAAACTTACTGTCATAAATAATAACACCATAGGCATTTTGGGCTACGAACGAAATCATAGCACAAAATTAATTGATATTTCGCTCTTTACCTTGGTATTGGAACCACCAAAATAATATTTTTATTCATACCCTGATATTAAATAAGCACATAAAAAGGCGGCCTACAGGCCGCCTTTTTATGTGCTTATTTAATAAAGTGCTATCCCATAAACTGTGGTGTGGCCGACCCTATAACAAAAACTGTGGTCATTTTTACCTCTCCCACATCCTGTGTTTGACCTCTAACAAATGCTGTGGTTAGCCTTTAACAACATCGGTGGTCAAGCTATAACACTTTCTGTGGTTTTAGCTTGGCCACCGCTATTTTATGACAAAAAGAAACCTCCTGTTTTACAATAGGATTGCCTAAACCACTATCGTAAAAAGGAGGAAAGACAAATTGTCTTTAAATCAGTTTATCACAGAGATCTTAAACATTAAAGAAGAGGATTTAGAGGACGTCCAGCCTTTCAAGCAGTCTGATGATACCCTGCTGATTAAGTTAAAGCTGAAAAACCATCAGCCCTTATGTCCTTACTGCAATGAAAAAATGAAAATTCACTGGTACTATTCCAGAAGGCTTACCCATTCCACCTTCAACAACCGCAAATGCCTCCTTATCTACCAGCAGCGGCGTTACCGCTGCCCCAACTGCGAGTTAACCTTCCATGAGCCCAATCCTTTCATTAACTCTAAGGAAAACCTTACCTTTGAGACAAAGATAAATGTCCTGAAAGAACTTAAATACCCAGAACAGACCTACACTGCCGTTGCCAGAAGATGCAACCTGTCCACGACTAAGGTCCAAAGGATATTCGACCAGCATGTCAATATTCCGCGCAAGTCGCTTCCCAGGGTGCTGTCCATGGATGAGCACTACTTTCCGGAGTCCAATTATGATTCCTTGTACTGTTGCCTGCTGATGAATTTTGAAACCGGTAAAATGGTAGACATCCTCCCTGACAGAAAAAAGTCTTATTTAATCCATTATCTCAGCAGCATTAAGAAGGACACCTTTAACGACGACTCCTTAAAAAGCGAACTGGATAATGTGGAATACCTGTCCATTGACCTGTTCGACAATTTTCGGGAACTGGCCCATGCCTATTTCCCGAAGGCAACCGTCTGCGCAGACAGCTTCCATGTCCTGCAACACCTCACCAAAGACTTCAGGGACGTCCGTCTGCGCTGCCGCAGGACCACGGAAAACACTGTACTTATTTACCTTTTAACCAAATTCAAGCACGTCTTTCACCATGCAATCTATCTGGACAACATTCCAAAGTACAACAAACGGCTGAAAAGGGATGTCAATTACAGGGAGATACGTGATATTCTTTTTACCAGTTTCCCAGATTTACGCCTAGCCTATGAGCTTAAGGAATATTACATTGCCTTCAACGAAAGCGCTTCCGTTGAAAATGCAGAAGACAGGCTGGCAGAAATTACCTGCAAATTTGCAGATTCAAACATACGTGAATATGACGAGTTCTACACTTTGCTTACCAATTGGAAGGCAGAGATTATTAATTCCTTTATTGAGATAAATGGTACCAGGATTAACAACAGCTACATAGAATCTAAAAACAGGCAGCTGGAGAAACTCCTGTACAACGCTAACGGCTTTACCAATTTTAAGAGAACAAGAAACCGCATACTTTACTGTCTGAACAGGAATGATACTTTCATTATTTAAAAGAAAAGTGGTTAAGGCACAAGGATGACCCGAAAGGGTCATCCTTTATTGCACTTAACCACAGTATTTGTTACAGGTACCACCACAGCATTGTTACAGTGGTCACCACAGCATTTGTTAAAGCCTGACCACAAAAGATGGGAGAGGTCAACCACAGCATTTGTTAAAGGTATTACCACCGTTTGTTTAAAGGGTCGACCACAGCATTATTTACGATCCCTTTTTTTTTGGCTCTAAAGTTGGATATTTCTAAAATCAATAACGTGCCAAATTTATTGCTGGTATTTTTAAAACTATGTCTAGTAGTAGCTGGGTAGGTAGTAGTATCTCCTGGTGCCATTTTTCTTACTTCAATTTTATCGCTATCGGTTTTTTGCAAATATAAATCAAAAGTTCCTTCTAAGGCCAATACGTATTCTAAACCTTGATGGTCATCAAAAGCATATTGAGCACCCGGTTCGAACAACATGCGAAATCCGCCTACATACAAGGATGATTCAGATTTAACCAAACCACATATCTTTACACCAGTCTCAAAAGAGATTTCTGGGGCATTGTTTATATTGATAATCGTATTGCTTTCTTTAGGTGTAGCGGTAAGTTCTGCCAGAGTTTTTCCGTATACTTTAATTAAGGCGTGCGCTTTTTTAAAGCTAATACCTGATTTCCCGTTTTCCACCAAGCTTATAAAAGCTGCAGTAATACCGGTTTCTTTGGCAACTCTAGCCAAAGAATAACCTGCTTGCAAGCGGAAGTCTTTTAAACGTGAACCTATAAGGTAGTTATCCATTTTATAAGTAGCGTTTTTATTCATTCTAGCTCCTGCTTTTCATAGACTTATAAATCTATTACTATCATAAAAGTAATATCAAAGTAAGACCATTATAACACAAATGCTTTAATATATTAAGCAATATTAATGCTGAATATATTAAGCTTATTTAAAATATTAAATATTCTTGACATATTATAATAAGTTTTATATATTTTAAATGACAAAACATTCACATTATTGCTAATATTCAGAACATTTGATTCTCAATTGTAATAAAATAACTTTTTTCTTGGGAAAGGGGGCGAAACGTGAGTCATGAGGCGCTACATTATTGAGTTTGGCATGGGAACAGATTTCCATGGGCAAGATGTGACTAAAGCAGCAGCAAAAGCAGTTTCAGATGCAGTACACCGTAGTTGCTTAAGTGGTTTAACCGAGGTCTTAAACATCAAGAACCTAGCTGAAGATGTTAATATCAAGGTGACAGTAGCGGTGTCACGTCCTGAAGAGGTAAAAACTCAGGAAATCAAAAAATGTCTCCCCATAGGAACCGTGGAAGTGCATGCCGTTTCCGGCGGATTGAATATGCATGGTCTGTACCTTCCTCAATTTGGTGACAAGGACGATAGCATTGAAGTGGCTATTGCCGTAGTAGAAGTAGAAATCCCAGAGAAGTTTCAGGTTTGTGTAAAATAATTATTTAAAGGAGGTAATTAAATGAAGATTTCAAAGGATGTTATGAAAGACATGTATTTGCGCATGGTACGTATTCGTGAGTTTGAGAGTAAAGCTCAAAATTTATTTGCGGAAGGCAAAATCCCCGGTTTCGTACATTTGTATCTTGGTGAAGAGGCAGTAGCTACCGGTGTTTGCGAATGCTTGAGAAAAGATGACTACATCACTAGTACTCACCGTGGCCATGGTCATATTGTGGCTAAAGGTGGCAATCTAAAGTTTATGATGGCTGAACTTTTTGGTAAAGCTACAGGTTATTGCAAAGGCAAAGGCGGTTCTATGCATATTGCTGATCGCGATATGGGAATTCTTGGTGCCAATGGAATCGTAGGCGCTGGTCAGAACATAGCTGTTGGTGCTGGTTTGTCAGCTATATATCGCGGTACGGATCAAGTTTGTGCTTGCTTTTTTGGTGATGGTTCTACAAACCAAGGAACATTTCATGAGTCTTTGAACCTGGCTGCCATTTGGAAATTGCCTATTATCTTTGTTTGCGAAAATAATAACTATGGTATTTCTATGAGCCAGTCCCGTCATCAGGCAATCAAAGATATTGCTGATCGTGGTGCAGCTTATGGTATTCCAGGTATCGCAATAGATGGTAATGATGTTATGGCAGTTTATGAAGCAGCTACTGAAGCTATCGCCAGAGCTAGAAAAGGACAAGGACCCACTCTTATTGAATGCAAGACTTATAGGTGGAGAGGACATTTTGAAGGTGATCCTGCAATTTACAAACCAAAAGAAGAGCAGGCTGCTTGGTTAAAGAAGGATCCGCTTCCTCGTCTAAAGAGTTTTATTTTGGAAAACAAGATTATGACTGAAACCGAACTGTCTGATATAGATAAGCAAGTCAAAGGAGAGATAGTAGAAGCAGTGCAATTTGCTGAAGAAAGTCCTGAACCTACGGTGGAGTCAGGAGTTCACGATATTTATTCCGATATTGTTGAGGAGGTGCGTTCCAGATGAAAACAATGAGCTATGCAGAAGCTATCCGTGAAGGTATGAGCATTAGGATGAGGGAAAATCCCAATGTATTACTATTTGGTGAAGATGTAGGCGCTTTTGGTGGCTGCTTTGGTGTATCGGCAGGAATGTTTGCTGAATTCGGGGCTAAGCGTGTTCGCGATACCCCTATCAGTGAAGGTGCTATCATTGGTGCAGCAGTTGGTTCTGCAGCTACTGGATTGCGCCCCATTGCAGAATTGATGTTTTGTGATTTCTTGACAGTTGGCATGGATCAGTTGGTCAATCAAGCTGCTAAAATGCGTTATATGTTTGGTGGGAAGATTTCTTTGCCCATGGTAGTTCGTCTGCCGGCTGGTGCAGGTGTGGGAGCAGCGGCACAACATTCACAGTCCTTGGAAGCATGGGTAACCCATGTACCTGGTTTGAAAGTTGTTTTCCCGTCCACTCCCCAAGACGCTTTGGGATTGATGCTGTCAGCTATTGATGATGATAACCCTGTTATGTATGTTGAACACAAAGCAATGTATGCAACCAAGGGAGAAGTAGCTAGCATGAATCCTATTCCTTTGGGCAAGGGCGATATTAAGCATACCGGTAAAGATGTGACTGTTATAGCTACCGGGAAAATGGTTCACGAGGCCCTGGATGCTGCAAAGAAGCTGGATGCTGAGGGCATATCAATAGAAGTTCTTGACCCCAGGTCTTTGTATCCGCTAGATAAGAAATTAATTGAGCAGTCTTTGAGCAAGACTCATAAAGTTATTATTATGACTGAAGAGACTCGTCGTGGTGGTTATGGTGGAGAAATTTCTGCTATTATTGGCGAAGAGATGTTTGATTATCTAGATGCTGCAATAGTGAGAATTGGTTCTTTGGATTCTCCTGTACCGTTCTCACCTATTTTGGAAAAGGCTTATCTTCCCAATGCACAAGATATTATTAATGCTGTTCACAAAATGGAATAAATGTAGATGAAAGAAAGGTGGCTCTTTATGCCCAGCATAGGTATAATTGCCAATCCCGCTTCCGGGAAAGATATTCGCAGGCTAGTTTCTTATGCAACGACAATAGATAACAATGAGAAAGTTAACATTGTTAAGAGAATTGTGTTAGCTGCTCAATCCATGGGAGTAGACTCTATCTGGTTTATGCCGGATACATTTCAAATTGGTTGGACTGTTATGGATGATCTAGAATGTGACGGTAAACTTACTGCGAAATGTCATATGGTAGACATGCCTCTTAACGGTACATCTGAAGATACAACAAGGGCAGCCATGGAAATGGAACGTATGGGACTGAATTGTTGCTTGGTGCTGGGGGGCGACGGTACTAGTCGGGCTGTCGCTAAGGGTATAAATAAGATGCCAATACTTCCTCTTTCTACAGGGACAAATAATGTTTATCCGATTTTGACAGAAGGGACTGTGGCTGGTATGGCTGCCGCAACGGCAGCCATACTGAATGATTTTAAGCTCTGCTGTATTCGGGACAAACGCATTGAAATTTTCCGCAATGGAGTTTTTGTGGATATAGCATTGATTGATGCAGTGCTAACCGATGATATTTGGGTTGGTGCCAGAGCAATTTGGGATATACAAAAAATACGGCGCATTTTTGTTACACGTTGTCATCCGGCTAGCATAGGGTTTTCTTCTGTTGCAGGTTGTATAGAGCCGATTCTGGATACGGATGATTATGGTATGGAAATAGAAGTGGGAAATTCTGATGAGAAAATAATTGCGCCTGTGGCAGCTGGTATTCTTGATCAAGTTGAAATTGTTTCTAAAAAGTGTTTACCTTTAGGTGTGGCTCAGAAAATAACTCTGACAGAGAACTGCATGGTTGCTTTGGATGGAGAAAGGGAGCTAAGGGTAAATAAGGGTGATACTTTAACATTTACCATCACTCGTAATGGACCATGGCGCATAAAAATAAAGGAAACATTAGAAGAAGCAGTTCGTCGAGGATTGTTCAATGTTCATGATAAAAATGCAATAAAATAGGAGGTGCGATAATGGCAAAAGAAATTGTTATGCCAAAATTAGGCCTGACCATGACGGAAGGAACTATTGAAGAATGGAAATATAAAGAAGGTGATGCAGTAAAGAAAGGTGAAGCTTTGTTTTCAGTTGCAACCGATAAGTTAGTCAATGATGTAGAAGCAGAAGAAGATGGAATTTTACTAAAAATTTTATTGCCGGCAGGAGAAACAGCACCCTGCAAGGCGGTGATAGGATATATGGGACAAGCAGGAGAAAAAATACCAGAAAGTGGTGACGCACACACAGAAGCTCAGAAAGAGGCTTCGGTTCCTACTAATGTATCTCAAAAACAATCAGTTGTGGCTAATGGGCCCAGTATTCATATATTAGCTTCACCGGCAGCTAGAAAACTTGCTCGCGAAAAAGATGTTGCACTGGAAAATATCGTAGGAACTGGACCTAATGGTAGAATTTCCTTGGATGATGTAGAAGTCTATGTGGCAAATTCTCAAGCGGCTAAGCCTGCCGTTAAGACTAGCCCAATGGCAGCTAAACTAGCAGAAGAACTGGGTGTAGATGTGGGCAAGATTAATACAAGTGGCCGAGTAATGAAAGCAGATGTGCTGGCTGCAGTTGCCGGTACAACGGCAGTTGATGATGAAAGTAATGCTTTGCCACCGGTTAAGGTAAATCCGCTACGCCGCAGTATTGCTACAAATATGACCAAGTCTTGGCATACTTCTCCTCGAGTAACATATACTCATCCTGTCGATTGCACAGAACTGAAGGAATTTCGTTCTCGTTTAAACAGTAGCCTTAAAGAGCAAGGTATTAAGATATCCTACAATCATATTTTGATGAAGGTTGTATCAAAAGCTTTGACAGAATTTCCTGATGTTAACGGAAGCTTTGAAGATAGTATGCTAACCCATCATAAGCATGTGAATATGGGCCTGGCGGTTGCCAAGGGAGATGGTTTGATTGTTCCTAACGTGAAGAAATGTGAAGAAAAATCTCTCTCTGCCATTGCCAAAGAAACTGAAACACTTATTGAAGCTACCCGCTCAGGCAAGATTGCCATGACAGATATGACAGGTGGAACTTTTACAATTTCTAGTCTTGGTCCTTATGGCATTACTAGTTTTTCTCCTATTATTAATCAACCGGAATTGGCTATTTTAGGTGTATGCGATATGGTAGATACACCGGTTGTCCGGGATGGACAAATTGTTGTTCGAACTATGATGAATCTTAGCTTGACGGCCGATCATAGAGTAGTAGATGGTGTGATGGCATCTAAATTTTTAAAACGGATTTGTGAGCTTTTGGAGAATCCATGTCTATTACTTGCTTAGCATGATGGAGGTCGCTTTTTGTCGACCTCCAAATTTTTTACTATGAAAGGGAGACAACTATGGAAAGCGTAGATAAAAGAAATAATATAGTTGGTGAAGCTAAAACCGTAATAGTTATTGGTGCCGGACCGGGTGGTTATGTGGCTGCCATTAGAGCAGCTCAGCTTGGTGCTAAGGTTACCATTGTAGAAAAGCAATACATGGGAGGGACATGTTTGAATATTGGTTGCATTCCTACAAAATGTTTGTTGCACAGTGCTGAACTGGTAGAAGATATTAAAAATCAAAGTAAAAATATTGGTGTAGAGGTGGAGGGCGTCAAAGTTAATTTTGCCCAGGTCATGGCTCATAAAAATGCCATTAGTAAACAGTTGACTAGTGGTGTTGCTGGCCTTTTAAAATTGAATAAGATAAAAAATATTGATGGCGAAGCTACCTTTACAGGTATAAAAAAAATATCAGTGAAAAAGACTGATGGGTCTACAGAAGAAATGACAGCTGATGCTATTATTATATCTACTGGCTCAGTTAACTCTACTCCTCCAATATTAGGACTGAAGGAAAACCTTAATTGTATTGATTCTACAGGAGCATTAAGCTTAACCAGCTTGCCTAAGAGTATGGTGGTTATTGGTGGTGGTGTTATTGGCTTGGAATTGGCTTGTGCCTATGCTGCGTTTGGTACAAAAATAACTGTAGTTGAAGCATTGGATCATATGCTACCTATGTTGGACAGTGATTTGACTTCTATTGGAGTAGCTCATATGAAAAAAATGGGCATGGATTTTCATCTAGAATGCCCTGTACAGTCTGTGGAAACCAGTCCTGTGGGTGCAAAGGTCATCTGCAAGAATAACACTGGTGAAATTGTTAATTTTGAAGCAGAAAAAGTTTTGGTGGCCATAGGCAGGAAGCCCAACACTGCAAACCTAAATCTGGATGCCGGCGGTTTGAAAAATGACAGAGGCCGTATTATTGTTAATGATAAGATGGAAACTTCTGTTGAAGGCGTATATGCTATTGGTGATTGCGTATTTGGTCATGCTCAGCTGGCTCATACAGCCTCTGCAATGGGTGAAGTGGCAGCGGAAAATATCATGGGGCTGACAACTAAATATGACGAGAGAACTAATCCCACCTGTGTGTATATTGAACCAGAGGCAGCTTCGGTTGGAATGACAGAAGAACAGGTGAAAGCCAAGGGCATAGAGTATAAAGTAGGAAAATTTCCAATGAGTGCTAACGGTAAAGCTCTGATTTTGAACGGGGGCGAAGGCTTGGTAAAAATTATTGCAGATGCTAAATATGGTGAAGTATTAGGCATGCATATTATTGGGCCACGGGCTACAGATTTGATTGCAGAAGGAGCACTAGCTCTCAGATTGGAAACTACAGTGGATGAACTGATTACAACAATTCATTCTCATCCTACTGTAACAGAAAGTATACGAGAGGCTGCACTAAATGTAGAAAAACGCGCTATTCATACTATCAATAAATAAACCACTGTCAGGAGTACAAAGCTTAACATTTCTATTTGGATGAAAAAAAGTTAATTATTGAGATGTGGAAAAGAGAATTATATATAAAGGAGGAGAAACCATGAGTGAAAAAGTTGAGGCAGCTTTCATTTTTTTGGCACCTAACGCAAATCCTGTTGTACATAGGGGTGTAATCAATACTCCGATAATACATCTTACTGTAGTTGGCGTTAGTAAATACAGTGAAGCGGTAGACGTTGCAAAAAAACTTGTGGAAACAGGAGTCCAAGCAATTGAACTATGTGCAGGTTTTGGTAATGAAGGAGCGGCTATGGTAAGTAAAGCTGTGTCTGGTAAAGCTTGTGTTGGTGTTGTACGGTTTGATCATCATCCTAGCCTTGGCAACAAAAGCGGAGATGAAATCTTTAATAGTTAAGAAGAGAATTAAAAGTAACAGTAAATAATGCTGTGGTCGACAACAACACAGGATGTGAAACAATACTAAAATATTAACTTGATGTAACTCCGAAGCGGTAGGTCAGCAGTTTAAATCTGCTCGTGAACACCAAGTATTTATGTGGATTCTCGGTCTTTCGAGAATCCATTTTTTTGCATAAATGCCAAATTATAAAAATAATCCTATCTGGAGTAGTTTTTGCTACTTAGATAGGATTATTTTTATTTATGGTATCCCATAAACTGTGTTGTGGTCGACTCTATGATAAAAACTGTGATTTCGAAAAATTTACTTTTTTAACATTTTCTTGTGACCTCAAAAAGTGTTACAGGTTAACCACAGTAAGTTTACCAGGTTTACCACAACATTATTTACAATCCCTTTTAAATTAAAGTGGTGGTTTGCCATAGAATATAAGGATTTAAAATTAAGAATCAGCAAAATAGTTTATGAAAGGAGAACTGTTTTGTATTGTTTGTGGCTATATTTCTATTTTCGTATTATCTAATAAAGCAATAAGAATTGTAATATTTTATGCAAAAAAATTTCTCGTTATAGTTTTGTTATGGACATCTATAAAATAATAGCATTTCTCAAGGAGAAAAAATGATTTTATAATGAAAATGAAACAAAGATAGATAGGTAAAATTTTTCGATGCGGGTGCAATGCTGCATCTTACAACACAAAGGTGGTATGCCCATGGAGAAGATTTCTCTTTCTGAAAAGATAGCTGATTTTACAACGCAATTTTCACTAGAGCAAGTTCCTTTAGAAGTACAACAATACGCCAAACTAATGATAGCGGATGCTATGGGATGTGCTATAGCGGCCCATGATTTAGATAATACAATTGCAGTTAGAAAAACGGTCAAAGATTTTGGCAGTAAATCGCAAAGTACTATTTGGGGAACTAAAGATAAAGTAGGGATTGCAGATGCTATCTTAGTCAATGCTTCTATGATACACGGTATGGATTTTGATGATACTCATGTGGGAGGTATTGTACATCCAAGTGCTGGAGTAGTAAGTACTGCCATAAGCGTGGGAGAAGCAGTCAATGCCAGTGGTAAAGAAGTCTTAGAAGCTATAATTTGCGGCTATGAAATTATTATTCGCTTAGCCTTGGCTGCACAAGGTGGTTTTCATGATATAGGATTCCATGGCACGGCTATTGTAGCTCCCTTCGCTGCGGTATGTGTGGCAGGAAAGTTGTTTCATTCCCCTAAAAACGTTATCATGAATGCTTTGGGTATTTGTGGTAGCCAGGCAGCTGGATTACAAGAATTCTTGCACGATGGAGCAGCTGTAAAAAAGCTACATCCAGGATGGGGCGGTCATAGTGCAATTTATGCTTTAAAGCTTGCAGAATATGGCTTAACAGGCCCAAATAAAGTTTTTGAAGGTGAATTTGGTTTATATCAAACCCATATTGGCAATATAAATGGAATAGAAAAAGCATTCTCTAATCTAGGTAAAAAGTGGTTAACTCAGGAAATATCAGTAAAACTTTATCCTTGTTGTGCCATGACTCATTCTTTTGTAGATTGCACATCATATTTGCTAAGTAATGAAGCATTTTCCTTGCATGATATTGAAAAGATTGAGTGTAGGATAGCTAAACGTTACTACAGTATAGTTTGTGTACCTGACGAAGCAAAGAAACGACCCACAACAGAATACGGTATGAAATTTAGCTTACCTTATATTGTAGCAATGACCTTATATAAGCATAAATTTAGTCCGGCAGAAATTGATGGGAAATTTGTTAATGATTCTCAAGCTACTGAACTTATGGACAAGGTTGATTGTGTGGAAGACGATAAGGTTGACAATGTTGGACATTTTCCAGGTTGGGTAAAGATTACTTTGAAAAATGGTCAGACATATTTCAAAGGACAAAGATTTGAACAAGGTGCAAAAGAAAATCCTATTAGCAGGGAGGCCATTATCGAGAAATTTAAAAATAATGCTCAGATAAAATTATCTAAGCAACACGCTTTAGAATTATTAAATACTATTCAAAATATAGAAAACATTAGAATGGATACACTTTTAAACAGTTTAAACAGTTGGAATGAATAGAAAATAATAAATTTTAGATGAGGTGATATGATGCAATACAACTTTGATGAAGTAATTGATCGTCATAATACTCAAAGCTCCAAATGGGATAACGTAGGCGCAAGAGTAGGAAATTCTGAAGCGCTTCCCATGTGGGTAGCTGATATGGACTTTCGTTGCCCACAGCCGGTAGTAGATGCGGTTAAGAAACGGGCTGAGCATATGATTTACGGATATCCTTATGTGATTCCAGAATTTAAAGAGGCAACTATTAACTGGATAAAGAAACGTCATGGCTGGACACTAAGGCCAGAGTGGATAATCTTCTCTACAGGAGTTGTTCCGGTATTTAACACGGTAATACAAGCTTTTACTGAACCGGGAGATGAGGTAATAATCCAAAGACCGGTATACCATCCTTTTGGTTTTGCTATTGAAGATAACGATCGGGTTATTAGTGATAATAGCCTTATTTATGAAAATGGACGCTATACTATAGACTTTGCTGATTTAGAAAAGCGAGCAGCCAGTTCTAGAGCTAAAGTAATGATTTTCTGTAATCCACATAATCCGGTAGGTCGTGTTTGGACTAAAGAAGAGTTGCAAAAAGTGGCAGAAATCTGTTATACGCACAAAATTATACTTATTTGCGACGAAATTCATTCCGATCTAATGCTGTTTGGTCACAAACATATACCAATTAATTCTCTAAATGAAAAATACAATGACAATATTATTACTTGTTATGCACCATCTAAGACTTTTAATATTGCCGGTCTTAGAGGCAGCGGAATTGTAATACCTAATAAAGAAATAAGAGAAAAAGTAGAAAAACAGTTCAAAAAGAATAGGACTATTGCCCAAAATATTTTTGCTGTACCAGGTTATGTGGCAGCATATACCCAATGTGATGATTATCTAGAGCAACTTCTACCTTATTTAGAAGAAAATGTCCATTATCTGGATAAATTCCTAAAAGAAAACATGCCAAAAGTTAAGCTGGTATATCCGGAAGCTACTTATTTAATGTGGCTGGATTTCACAGAAACAGGCCTAAGTGGAGATGGTTTAGCAGATTTTGTTATTAATAAAGCCAAGGTTGCCGTTAATCGTGGCGATGGTTTTGGTATAGAGGGTAACAATTTTGTTAGATTAAACATCGGTTGTCCTAGAAAGACTTTAATACAAGGACTTAAGCAAATTTTAGAACAGTATAGGAAAATGGGACTTTAAAATTAAAAGGAGGAAAGAAAAATGGATTATGGTGCTTTGTGTTTGATTCCACCGGTAATTGCTATTGTGCTTTCATTTTTGACTAAACAAGTTATTCCCTCTTTATTTATATCTCTTTGGGTAGCAGCAACCCTTGTTAGCGGATTTAATCCCGGGGCAGGTCTGGTTAAAGCCATGAATGCCATTATTGCTGTATTAACAAGTAGTACCAGAAATAATATTATGGCCTTTGCCGTAATTGGTATTTTTACTACTCTTATGGGTAAAGTTGGTGGTTTTACTATTTTGGCTGAAACCATTGGCAAAATTGGTGTTACAAGCAAAAAGGCTGTACAGGCCTTAACTACTTTTATTGGAACTGCAATATTCATGGCATCCAGCGTTAGTGTTTTGACCACAGGCGCAGTGGTTAGGCCTATGTCAGAGAAATATAAGCTTTCCAGTGAAAAATTATCTTTCTTATTAGATGCAACAGCAGCTCCTGTGTGTTCTTTAACCTTGATTGGTCCTTGGGGCGCATTATTAATGGGCCTTTTGGCTGCACAGGGAATTACTGAAGATGCTGCTACAGCTTTTGGTGCAATTAAATATAACTTTTATGCAATTTTTATGTACATATTGGTTTGGTTTACTGTAATTACCGGCAAAGAATTTGGCCCAATGAAATTGGCGGAAGAACGCGCTGATAAAACTGGAAAAATAATTAGAGATGGTGTAGCTAATTTGGGTGGTTCTGAAGAGTTTGAAGCACCGGCCAAAGGAACCAATCTCCTTACAATTTTGGCACCTCTTGGCACACTTATTGCTGGCGTTTTCTACTTCTTGTGGCTTACTGGTAAGGGGAATATCCTGAAAGGCAGTGGTGGCTTGTCCTTCGTATATGCCTGCACGGTAGCTATTCTGGTGTCCATAGCCATACTTTATGTACAACGCTGTATAAATTTGGCAACAATTTCTGACTGTATTACTAAGGGCGTATCCAAAATGGCTACTGTCATAGTCATTATTGTTTTGGCTGTTGGTTTAAGTGCCATAGTAAAAGATATGCACACAGGACAATATCTGGCACAATTTACTACAGGATTTTTAAGCCCTAAATTTCTACCCGCTATAATCTTCGTACTGTCCTGTATTATGTCCTTTGCTACTGGTACTTCTTATGGAACCATGGGTATTATGATTCCTATAGCTATACCCCTAGCTAGTACTTTAGGTATTAATTTTGAGTTAGTTACCGGAGCTGTACTTGCAGGTGCTGTTTTTGGTGATCATTGCAGTCCTATCTCCGATACTACAATCATTGCTTCTATGGCTGCAGGTGCCAACCATCTTGACCATGTAACAACTCAAATGTATTATGCTGTAGCTGCCGGAATTGCTGCCGTAATTGGTTATGTTGTTCTTGGTTTAGTAGCATAAAACAGCATATTAAAAAAGGCAAAAAAGACGCATCTGACAGCAATAAATAATTGAAAATTGCTTGTTAGATGCGTTTTATTTTTTGAAGTAGCTTTTCATATGTTCTACAAAAACACGTAATGAGGGCAATTCTCCACAGGGATGACGATATAAGATACAGGTTGGACGATGGAGAGGGGTGCCGTCCTTGAGGTAAAGGGGCTTAATGAAGAGTTGTTTGTTATCTGGTAAACCCATATGAGGCATTATAGACCAACCTAAACCATTAATTACCATTTCACGGCAAGTATCAATGGAATCAACATAGCTGGTTATGTTGGGAGCTTGAGTAAAGTTCTCACACCACCATTCCTCAGTAAGAGAGTGGATGGATGATTCAGCCACAATAAAGGGCATCTTGGGTAAATCTTCCATAGATAATTGTTTATCTGCTACCAAACAAATGGGCTCATCTTGTAAGAGAACAGTTTCTCCATTCCAATTATATTCTCCACGAATTACCGCTAAAGTAATTTCATCTTGTTGAAGAAGTTTGTAGATGTTTTTACTTAAATCGGTACGTAAATTTATTTTTACCTGAGGATATTTTTGGGTAAAGGTTTTTAAAATTGCAGGTAATTCATGATTGGCAAAAACTCTGGAAACCCCAATGGATAAAGACCCACGAGGTGTATTTCCCATAAGTTCTAAAGATTCTGTCAGGTGCCTGAAATCTTTAAGCGCTTTATTGGCGTAAGCAAGAAGCTCGATGCCTTGAGGAGTAAAAGTAATACCATTAGGGTTTCTTATTAAAATAGTACAATGAAATTCATCTTCAAGATTTTTTAGCCGACGAGTAATAGCTGGCTGGGTAATATAGAGCTTGGCAGCGGCTTTGGTAATGCTTTTTTCTTGGTTTATGGTTTTTAATATTAGCCAATCAATATTATACATATATTTAACCTCTGATAAAAAAATTGTCTCTCGGTGTGAAATTATTTTACTATTTTGTACATAAAAATTCAATGGAAGTATTTTGAAAATGTTGCAGAAGGAGATTAAGGTGAATGATAAAACTTTATGAAGGTGGAGCATATTTAATTAATGGATCAGAATTAGTAACTGAAACAGAAACATTGATCCTAAAATCTAAACTTGGGTACGAAGTTAATAAACAGGAAGCAAAAAAAGGGACTATTGCCTACGGCATATTAGCTGCCCATAATACTTCAAAAAGCATGGAAAATCTAAAAATTAAGTTTGATGCCATGACTAGTCATGACATTACCTATGTAGGTATCATTCAAACTGCCAGGGCTTCCGGCATGAAAGATTTCCCCATGTCTTTTAATTTGACCAATTGCCACAATTCCTTATGCGCAGTAGGTGGTACGTTAAATGAGGATGATCACCTTTTTGGACTGTCTGCCTGCCAGAAATATGGTGGCAACTTTGTACCTTCTCATATGGCGGTTATGCATCAATATATGCGGGAAATGGTTGCAGGGTGTGGAATGATGATCCTTGGTTCTGACAGTCACACTCGATATGGAGCTTTGGGTACTATTGCTATTGGCGAAGGTGGTGGCGAATTAGTTAAGCAGCTCTTAAAGGATACTTATGATATTAATTATCCTAAAGTTATTTGTGTATATTTGACAGGGAAACCTAATCCTGGCATTGGTCCTCATGATATTGCTCTATCTATTATTGGCAAGGTGTTTAAAAATGCCTATGTTAAAAACAGCATTATGGAATTTGTAGGACCTGGTGTAAGTTCCATGACCACGGATTATAGAAATGCCATTGATGTTATGACCACAGAGACTGCTTGCCTTAGCTCTATATGGCGTACAGATGGTGATACTAAAGTGTTTTTAACGAAACATGGCCGGGCAGATGAATATAAAGAACTCAACCCTGCATCAGTCGCATACTATGAAGGAGTCGTTTATGTAGATTTAAGTACCATTGAATCAACCATTGCTCTTCCCTTCCATCCTAGTAATACATACACAATTAAAGAATTAAATGCTAATCTAAAAGATATTTTGACAGGAATAGAGAAAACAGCCAGTGCCAAAGCTGGCAATAAACTGGTTCATTACTCTTTGCTGGATAAAATTATTGACGGCAAATTTTATGTTCAGCAGGGAGAAATAGCAGGATGCTGTGGCGGTAATTATGTAAATATAATGGACGCTGCTCATATTCTACGCAATGCTAGTTGTGGCAATGGAGCTTTTTCCTTGTCTGTTTATCCATCTTCTCAACCGGTTTATTTGGATTTGCTGCACAAAGGTGCAATTTCCACTCTTATAGAAGCTGGAGCTATTATTAAGACTGCATGTTGCGGTCCGTGTTTTGGAGCATGTGATACACCAGCTAATAACACTTTTAGTATTAGACATACAACCAGAAATTTCCCTAATAGAGACGGATCTAATCCGGTCAATGGGCAAATGGCAGCAGTCGCTCTTATGGATGCCAGAAGTATTGCAGCAACTGCTGCTAACGGTGGAGTTCTTACTTCGGCTACTGATTTTGCAGATGACTATGCTGTTCCAGAAGATGATTTCGATGTAACACCATATAAGAAGAGAGTCTACTATGGTTTTGGTAATCCTCATCCGGAAACAGAATTAATTTGTGGACCAAATATTAAAGATTGGCCGGAGATGCAGTCTTTGAAAGACAATATACTATTAAAGGTTGCTTCAAAAATAATGGATGAAGTTACAACTACAGATGAGCTTATTCCTTCTGGTGAAACATCTACTTACAGGTCTAATCCCTTGAAAATGGCTGAATTTACGCTGTATAGAAGAGATCCGGCTTATGTAACAAATGCTAAAACTATTGGTAAGTTAGAAGAAGCTCGTCTGGCAGGGGAAAATCCTGCTACGGTAGCAGCTGAATTAGAAGATGTTTATAAAAAAATTGCGACATTGCTTCAGGGTCATAGTGTTAATCCTATGAATATTGAAATTGGCAGTATGATTTATGCTGTAAAGCCAGGAGATGGTAGCGCCAGAGAACAAGCTGCCAGTTGCCAAAGGGTATTGGGTGGCTTAGGAAATATTTGTAAAGAGTATGCCACTAAGAGATACAGGTCAAATGTAATTAACTGGGGAATGTTGCCATTCCAAATGAAAGAGGAGCCTAATTTCTCAGTTGGTGATTATATTTATATTCCTAATGTTAAAAAAGCTTTAGATGGAAATTTACAAAATATACAGGCTTATGTTATCGGTAAAGAAGTAAAGGAACTAACCCTTTATATTGTCGGGTTAACCGATATAGAAAGAGCTATCATCAAGGCTGGATCACTGATTAATTACAATAAACAAAGAAATAAATAATGGATAAAACAGGGAGTGATTTAAATGACATTAACAGAAACATTGTCTAATTATTTTGTAGATAAGCAATACGATGATCTGCCTCAGAAGGTAGCAGATAAGGCAAAAGAGAATGTAATTGATACCTTAGCAGGTGCAATTCCTGCCGTAGTATTGCCAGATGTGGCAGGAGTTAGGCAAGCATATAAAAGAAAATATGATAAACAAGATGATTGCGTGCTTTGGGGGACTAAGGAAAAAGCTTCTGTGTTAACGGCGGCTATTATAAACGGTACTACTGCTCATGCTTTGGAAATGGACGACTTTCATCCCCAAGGAAAGTGCCATATGGGTATAGGAATTTTGCCTACAGTATTAGGATTGGGAGAGGTTAATCATATAACAGGCAAAGAAGCACTAATGGCAATTGCTGCAGGTTATGAGGTCGGTCTGCGGGTTGCTATTTCAGTAGGCACAGCTTCTCATAGGTTGAGAGGTTGGCATGCGACCTGTACGTGTGGTGTGTTTGGTGCAGCTATGGCAGCTGCCAAAGTTTTAAAGCTAAACGAGAAGCAAATGGTTAGTGCTTTAGGTTTGGCTGGAACACAAGCCAGTGGGCTTTGGGCTTTTATGCAAGATGGAGCAGGAAATAAGAAATTTCATGGCGGACATGCGGCAGAGTGTGGTGTTAATGCAGCTATCATTGCCAGTGGTGGCTTGACAGGACCTAGCTATATTCTGGAAGCAACTGACGGGGGATTCTTTAAAGCTGTATCAGATAATTATGACTGCGATAGGGTAGTAGCTGGGCTAGGAGAAAATTGGGATGTCATGAAAGTGGGTAGAAAGCCCTATGCTTGCTGTCGTAGTATGCACTTATCGATTGATGGCATCTTGGAGCTAAGAGAGAAAGAACATTTAAAAATTGAAGATATAGAAAAAATAGATGTATTCACTTATGAAATAGGAGTTAAGCAATGTGGTGTTTTCTTAGTGCCAAAGAATAAGTTTGAAGCTGCTTTTTCTATTCCTTATGGCATTGCTGTTGCCTTGGAAGATGGCGTTGCAGGTACAAGCCAGTTCTCAGAAGAAAGAATAAAAGATGAAAAATTGTTAAATTTCTGCAAGAAGATTACAGTAGTGTCAGTCCCAAAATACACCGAAGAATATCCTAGAAATTGGGGATGTGAAATGCATATATATCTAAAGGATGGCAGAAAACTGGAAAAAATTGTTTGGAATGGCAAAGGTTCTGTGGATAATCCTTTAACTAAGGATGATTTAATTCTAAAATTTAAGAGTTTGGCAGGCCAAAGAATGGATAATGTACAAATGGATAAAATAATTAGTGCTATCTACGATTTGGATAATTGTAATGATATAGCAGAATTCACTAAACTGTTAAGTTGCTAAGTATTTTTATGTAAACAGGAGGCATAACGATGAATCAATATAGAAAAATACCTGCTTTATTTATGAGGGGCGGTACTAGTAAAGCGGCATACATTATGGTAAAAGACTTACCCGATGATCAAAAAATGAAAGACGAAATCATAATGTCTATGTATGGTAGCGGTGATGAGAGACAAATAAATGGTATTGGTGGAGCAGATCCTTTGACCAGCAAGGTTGCCTTAATTAAACCTTCTCAAAGAGAAGATGCAGACGTAGATTACACTTTCGGTTATGTGGGCATAAAAGATAAGACGATGGATTATGAAGGAAATTGTGGAAATATATCTTCAGGTGTAGGACCTTTTGCCTTATTAAGTGGCCTGGTAAAGAAACAGGAACCCTTTACTATAGTGAGAGTCTATAATACAAATACTAAAAAAATAATTGAAGTTAAAGTGCCGGTGAAGGACGGAGAAGTTGTTACAGAAGGAGACTATGCTATTGCCGGAGTACCGGGAACCGGAGCAAAAATAACTTTAAATTTTCCTAATGCAGCCGGGTCTAAAACAGGCAAGCTTTTACCAACAGGACATGTTGTTGATGAAATTACCTTGGCAGATGGCAGAAAAATAAAAGCTAGTTTGGTTGATGCTGCTAATCCAGCTATCTTTGTTAAAGCAGCAGATATAGGTTTTACAGGTAAGGAGCTTCCCAAAGATACTATTGATAATACTCATATTCTTGAAGTCATGGAAGATATCCGTACTACAGGAGCAGTCATGATGGGATTAGCTCCAGATAAAAATCATGTTAGTCAGGCAGTACCTAAGGTTGCCTTTGTGGCAGGTGCAGATACCTATACTACCAGCGATGGAAAAATAATTGAAAAAAAAGATTTTGACCTTTTAGCCAGAACCAAAGCACTGCAGGTAATGCATAAAACCTATGCGGTTACAGGTGGTATTTGTGTAGCTACAGCAGCTTGCATCAAAGGAACCGTTGTTAATGAGGTGGTTGATAAAGCTGCAGTTGAAAGTGGAGAGATACGCATAGGCCATCCTGCTGGCATATTAGAAATTTTTGTAGTAGTTGAACAAGATGATAATAACAACTGGATATTGAAACAAGCTGGTTTAAGCAGGACAGTAAAGCCGATAATGGAAGGAAGTATCTATGTTCCAGAAAAAATTTTTCACATGGAGTGATTGCACTCATATTGGAAAAGTACCTCTCAATTTTGGGAGGTACTTTTTTATTATTACAGGTGAGCTAGATTTTTCTGTTATGGAAAAGATTAGAAATAGTATCAATGTTTACAAAGATCGTCGTCCCGATGTATATGAATTGGAATGAAAACATCTATAAAAAACGCAAAATAGGAGCCTGAAACTATAAATTGCCTGATTTACCACTAAAAATTATCTTGTTGATTAATGATTTTTGCGCTAGAATGAGTGAAAGAATAGAAACTGCTCTCTCAAAATGTTTCTTGATCGGAAAATATTTTATTATACCAAAAGGGAGTGTAAAACATGACTATTAGGTCTGATGCTAAAAAGATTGTAAAATCCGCATTGTTTGCTGCTATGCCGGATACTGCAGTAAAAGAGGCTTTGACCCACTTGAAAACAAAAGGTGGTAAGCTGGTTTTGGTAGCAGCAGGTAAGGCTGCTTGGCAAATGGCAAAAGCTGCCAGCGATGTTTTAGGGGATAAGATTACGGAAGGCTTGGTTATTACTAAATACGATCATGTAAAGGGTGATATTCCCGGTATCAAATGCTTTGAAGCCGGACATCCTGTACCGGATGATAATTCTTTCAATGCTACGGCTGCTGCCATAGAGGCTGTGACTGGACTTAGTGCAAAGGATACCGTATTATTCCTGGTTTCCGGTGGTGGTTCTGCTTTATTTGAAAAACCGTTGGTCAGTGGGGCTGTGTTGCAGGATATTACTAAACAACTTTTAGCTTGCGGTGCAGATATTACTGAAATTAATACTATTCGTAAACGTCTTTCTGCAGTGAAGGGCGGCAAGTTTGCTCAAATTTGTGCACCGGCTCATGTTTTCTCCATCATTCTTTCTGATATTATTGGAGATCCTTTGGATATGATTGCTTCCGGACCTGCTTATCCGGATAGCACTACTCAAGCAGATGCCGAGGGTATCATTGAAAAATATAAATTGCAGGTTTCTTCTGAAATAAAGGCTTTGCTCAAGATTGAAACTCCTAAGAAGTTGAAAAATGTAGAAACGCATGTAACGGGAAGCGTAAAACAATTGTGTAAGGCTGCTATAGCCAGCTGTAAAGAATTGGGCTATGAGCCACATTTCCTGACAGCTTCGTTGAATTGTGAGGCTAGGGACGCAGGTAGCTTCTTGGCTGCTATTGCCAGGGATAATCAGGATGTAGAACATTCTGTGGCTTATATCTGTGGCGGTGAAACTGTGGTGCATTTAACCGGTAAGGGCAAGGGCGGACGTAATCAGGAAATTGCTCTGAGCGCTGCTGCCGGGATTGCCGGACTTAAAAATACTGCTGTGTTCAGCTTCGGTAGCGATGGCACGGATGGTCCTACTGATGCAGCCGGTGGTTATGCCGACGGCAAAACTGCTGCAGCTTTAGCTAAGGAAGGCGTTAAGATTCCGAAGATTTTGGTGGAAAATGATGCTTACCATGCTTTGCAAAAGGTAGATGGTCTGATTATGACAGGACCTACCGGTACTAATGTTAATGATTTAACAGTAGTGCTTATTAAAAGATAATCACTAAACCCAAAAAGGAAAATACGCATTAATGCGTATTTTCCTTTTTTTTATTTGTTTAAATAGCGCCATAAGGTTGTTCTGCTTATTTCCAATTGCTTGGCGGCAAGACTTTGGTTGCCGTGATTAGCTTTCACGACTTTTTCTATGATATCACCGTTGATATCTTTCAAGGAGCGGTGCAAATTGATGGCCGGTTCCTGGCCGTCATTATTTTTGGAGCTATATTGATGTGCGTATATTGCTTGTTCTTTGTCCAGTACCTTTTTTACTGTTAGGGCTGCGATGTAGGGAGCATTGGTGCTAACTGCTAAAAAGTTTAGGACTCTTTTTAGCTGCGTGTAATTATATGGCCAGGGAAAGTCCTTCATTTGATTAAGTGCATCATCTTCAAAACCAATTATTTGTTTCATCAACTCTTGGTTTAGTTTTTGCAGATAGGTGCTGGCTAAAGCCGGGAGAGCAGGTTTCATATTACGCAAAGAAGGCAGGGTTACTACCAGGCAGGAGAGCATTTGCATAATTTGGTAAGCCAGAGGAGGTGTTTTGCCATCCGGTAAGATAGTACAGGAAAAGAGGTAAAAATTAGCTTCTCTGACATTCAAATTTTTAAAAAGTGTCAATAGCTGTTTTTGAAATTCCGAGTTAAGTCTGTCTACATTTTTAAAATATACAGTGAAATCATGGTTGCTTAAGGGGGAACTGGCATCTTGCATTAACCACTGCCAAGCGGAATCTGTAATACTGTTGCAATCAACGGTTACTAAAGGATTATGTTGGTATTTACAATGAATATAAAGATATTGAGCAGCACGTTCCTTGCCGGTACCTTCTTCGCCCATAATAAGAACAGGAAAGTTGCTTTGCCCCATTTGAACAAGATGCTGCTTTAATTTCACCACATTATCTAGTGAGCCAAAAAGACTGTTACGATAGTGTATTTCAGCATCTTTTTTGTTGATAAACGAAATGGCATATTGGTTAACCTTGAGGGATTGGGGCAGACTTTTAATAAAAAAGACAGTAAATTGATGATAAAACTTATCTAGAACAAAGGCTTTGATGTTGTAGGAAATATCCCCGATAGAGCGAACTATTTTTTTGTTGTTGCCATTTATGACTTCCGGAAGTTCCTGATAAAGCATTTCTATGATTAGGTTATCGTTAAGTTTATAGGAGGAAAAATACAGGTTTTGCTTTTCATCAAAAATTACTACATCTGTGTCGCTTTCCTTGATAACTTCTCGCAAAATCATAGTATCTTCCTTCAAACGTACATAATTTGTACATAGTTTGACAGCTTGGTCGAAGGCCTGTTCAATACTTTCTCGTCCGGAGGTAATCAAAATGGCCTTCATTCCCAAGGCCTTGGAAGGCATAATGGCGTTGGTATCGCCTACTATTAACTTAAAGCCGGCTTCTTTCAGTTTGGTTAGTTCTAGTTCAGTAGAATCTTCATCATGGATAGTAACAACTTTTACTTTATACTTTAGTAAATCACAAAGAACCTGAGCTACCGTAGTGATACCGGGAAAGCCAAGAACGGCAAACTCGGTGGCGTAGTTTTCGGCTAGCTTAAAGGCCCTCAGGATATCGTAAACGGATGGCCCGATTTCAATGACGGGAATAGTAGTTATACGACGAATCAATTCAGCGGTACCGCCTCGAGAGATGATTACATCGTAATTCCGGTTAAGGTTTTGCCTGGCAATTTCGGCGCCTTTTTTCATAGTACCTACGAAAACATGCAGTTCCAAAGCCTCATAATTCTTGGCCAAATCTTCCATTAAATATTTCATGGCTCCATAAGGAGCTATACCTAAAGCGCGTATTTTAAGTTGCATTTTGGTCGCCTCTGTTCGTATTTTAAACAATTGTATCATAAATGAACAATAAATGACAAATAGTATAAAAATAGTTCTAATATTGGACGTAAAACATAAAAAAAATAATTGAAAACGATTTTTTAGTGTATTAAAATAAAACAAGAGAGCAGAATTTTCTGTTAATTGCAAGAAAAATTGAAAATTGGCATGAATGAGAGCGTGCCGATAGTAAAGGGGGGAACTGCAGTAGAGGGGTTTGCAGTAAAAATTGATTACACTATGGAGGTGTGGGTATGAAAATATTACAAGGTGTTAAAAAAGTTCCTGGTGGTATTATGATTATTCCTTTGTTATTGGGTGCTATTACCAATACATTTTTCCCAGAACTATGGAAAATGTACAATGGTACATTTACTTTCTATCTATGGAAGTCCGGTGCAATGCCTATTCTAGCAGCTTTCCTATTCTGCACAGGTGCTACTATTAATGTTAAGCAAGCTGGTATGGCCTTGTTTAAAGGTGTTACTTTGAACACTATTAAAGTTGGTTTGGGTATGGCAATTGGTATTATTATTTCTCGTATGTATGGCGAAGCAGGTATTATTGGACTTTCTCCTTTAGCTATTATTGCTGCTATTGCCAATTCCAACGGTGGTCTTTATTCTGCACTTGCTGCTGAATATGGTGATGCTACCGATGTTGGTGCTGTGTCCATTCTTTCTATCAATGATGGTCCTTTCTTCACTTTGCTGGCCTTGGGCGCTGCAGGCTATGCAGTACCTATCAATACTTTGATTGGTTGCGTTATTCCTATTATTATTGGTATGATTTTGGGCAACTTGGATCCTGAAATCCGTAAGTTCTGTGAACCTGGTACCGTTATTTTGATTCCTTTCTTCGCATTTCCGTTAGGCGCTGGCCTGACTCTTACTTCCCTGCTCAAGGCAGGCCCTGCAGGTATTGCTTTGGGCGTAGCTTCTACTGCAATTACCGGCATAGCTGGTTATATCTTCTACAAGGCTATCAAGATGCCTCGTGCTGAAGTTGGTGCTGCTATTGGTACCACTGCAGGTAACGCTGCCAGTACTCCTGCTGCTGTAGCAGCTGCCGGCGTTATTTCTACCAGCGTTAGTAATGCTGCTACTGCACAAGTTTCTGCAGCCATTATTGTTACTGCAATTTTGTGCCCGTTGTTAGTTACCTTGCTACACAAACATGAGATGAGCATTCATCCGGAATACTATACTAAGGTTGAAGAAAAAGCTAATTAACATTAAAGGTATTTACTCTAGTTTGTTTGAGTTTTATGAGAGGAGTAAAGTACGTGAAACTAATTGTTTTGGCAGATGATTTAACTGGTTCTTTGGATACCGGTATCCAATTTGTGGCTGGCAAAGCCAATACTCGCGTAGTACTTGATCCTACCTATCCCTTGGCGTCTGTTGACGCCAAGGTGCAGGTTCTTGTGGTTGATACTGAGTCAAGGCACTTGCCACCGGAGAAGGCTGCCGAGCTGGTTACCCATATCGTGAGGCAGGCGGCAGAATTAAAGGTACCATATATTTACAAAAAAACTGATTCTGCCTTGCGTGGCAACGTTGGTGCCGAGCTGGCAGCAGCTCTTAAGGCATCCGGGGCTCAGCAATTACATTTTATTCCTGCTTTTCCGAAGACTAAACGTAGTACGGAAAACGGAATGCAATTAATTACGGGAACGCCGGTGGCAGAAAGTGTTTTCGGTAAGGATCCTTTTAATCCGGTAAAACATTCTGCGGTAGCAGAAATCTTAGCGGAGCAGACTGATGTTAAGGTGATAAACAGAAAACTGGGAGAGGATTTAACTACGCAAGCTGGCATTGTGGTTTACGATGCAGTTACGGACGAAGATATTCTGGCCTGGACCAAGAAAATTCATAGTGCAGGAACCATGCAAGTTTTGTCCGGCTGTGCCGGCTTTGCTACAGCCTTGCCTAAGGTGATTGACTTAAGTGGTGCTTTGCCGGTAGAGCAACAACCTACTTCCGCTTTCTTTGTGGCGTGCGGTAGTGTGAATCCTATTACTGTTGCACAATTGCATGAGGCAGAAGGTCATGGTTTCAAACATTATTATCTGGGTTTAGAGCAACTTTTAGCTAAAGATTTTCCAACAGCAGGAGCAATCGAACAAGCTGTAGAAACAGTTGCTGCTACTTTGGGGAAGGGCCAAAATTGTATCCTGGATACCAATACCAAGCCCGGTGAAAAACCGGCAGAGGAGTACGCTAAAGAACACGGTCTTAATATGACGGAATTGGGAAAAGTTATTTCTGCTCATATGGGATTGACGATTAAAAAGTTATTAGAGAAAAAGCCTGATGCAACTATGCTTATTACGGGCGGTGATACCTTGATGGGCTTTATGCAGGCTGAGCATATTTCTGAGATTGTACCGGTCAAAGAAGTAAGTACCGGCACAGTCCTATCACTTATTACCATAGGCGGAAAGACCTATAATATTATTTCCAAGTCAGGTGGCTTTGGTGATAAAAATTTATTGGCAGAAGTGGCAAAAGTGGTAGTAACTAAAAGGTAGGAAAAGCTTTCCGTCAAAGGAGCAACAATGAATAATAAACCAATAATTGGTATTTCTATGGGCGATCCTTTTGGTAATGGTCCGGAAATTACCCTAAAAGCACTAAACAATAAAGCTGTTTATGAAGAATGCCGTCCCTTAGTGGTGGGAGATATGTCCTCCTTGCAATATGCTTCTGAGGTTGTAGCAAAGGTAGCTGGCATAAATCTGCAACTGCATTCCATCAAAAATGTGGATGAAGCACTTTTCCAATATGGTACGGTAGATGTGTTGGACATGGGTTTGGTTCCGGCTGACCAGATACCCCATAATAGCAAGGATGGAGTACCGGGGCCTTATGGCATAGGCTTTTCTAAATTAAGTGGCGAAGCTAGCTTCCAGTATGTGGTTAAGGTCATTCAATTAGCTATGGATAAAAAAATCGATGCTACTGTGACCAATGCTATCAGCAAAGAGGCTATCAATTTGGCAGGTCATCATTATTCCGGTCATACGGAAATTTATGCCGATTATACTCATACCAAGAAATATGCCATGATGCTGGCCTATAAAGATTTGCGAGTTGTTCATGTTTCTACCCATGTTTCTTTAAGGGAAGCTTGTGAGCGTTGCAAGAAAGCCAGAGTTTTAGAATGTATCCATATTGCCAATGATGCTTGTAAGGCTATTGGCATTGCTAATCCCAAGATTGCTGTAGCAGGCCTAAATCCTCACTGTGGAGAAGGCGGTATGTTTGGACGGGAAGAAATAGAAGAAATTCAACCCGCTATTGACGAGGCTATGCAGGAGGGAATCAATATTCCTGATAAGGCCCCTTCACCGGCTGATTCAGTATTCAGCAAGGCTTTGGGCGGTTGGTATGATATTGTGGTAGTTATGTATCATGATCAGGGACATATTCCACTGAAAGTAAAAGGCTTTGTTTATAACAAGGAAGCTAAACAGTGGGATGCGGTAGAAGGTATTAATGTAACCTTAGGACTACCTATCATAAGAGTAAGTGTGGATCATGGCACCGGTTCTCATAGAGCCGGTTGTGGCAAAGCCAATGAGCTGAGTCTGTTAAATTCCATTAACTTTGCTACTCTACTTGCCAAGAATAAGAAAGCTTGATCTTGTTATAAAAGAGAAAGGAGCAATAGGATGAACACTGTTCTTCATGTTAATGAAAAGGACAACCTGGTTACTTGCCTAAAGGCAGTTGCTAAAGGTGAGAAGGTAGAGCTTGATGGTAAGACCTTTATTGCCAACAGTGATATTCCTAAGTTTCATAAGATGTCTATTGCTACCATCAAAAAAGGTGAGCATTGTTACAAATATGGTGAGATTATCGGTGAAGCCCTGGAGGATATTAAGCCGGGTGATTATGTGCATGTTCATAATCTGGCTAGTACCCGCGGTCGTGGCGACATAAAGTAAAGGAGGCAACAGGATGCTGAAAATTTCAGGTTTTAGACGCGAGAACGGACAGTTCGGCGTGCGTAACTATTTGCTGATTTTGCCTACATCGGTTTGTGCCTCAGATACTGCGGCCAAGATTGCAGCACAGGTTCCGGGTGCTATTGCTGTACCCAACCAGCATGGTTGCTGTCACATTGGTTATGATTTGACACAGACGGTGATGACACTGGAAGGCTTTGGAAAGAATGCTAACGTAGGAGCTGTGTTGGTAGTAGGCTTAGGCTGTGAGGGTATTCAAGCTGAAGCTTTAGCTGATAAAATAAGGGTTAGTGGTAAACCGGTAGATTTTATTATTATTCAAAAATGTGGAGGCACGTTGAAGGCTATCAGTGCCGGGGTGGAAAAGGCAGCTAAAATGGCGGCATTGCTTTCTACCCAGCCGCGGGTTGAGGGTGATGTTAGTGATATCATTCTGGGCCTGGAGTGCGGTGGTTCCGATCCAACCAGTGGTTTGGCTTCCAATCCTGCCATAGGATATGTTTCGGACAAGCTGGTTAACCTGGGCGGCACAAGTATTTTAAGTGAGACTACTGAGGTTATTGGTGCAGAACACCTCTTGGCAGCTCGCTTTGCTGATGAAAAAGAAAGAGCTAAATTCCTTCGCATGGTTAAAGAATGCGAGGGGAGAGCCATTAAGCTAGGTGCTGATTTGCGCAATGGACAACCTACACCTGGTAACAAAGAAGGCGGTATTTCTACAATAGAGGAAAAGTCCTTGGGCTGTATGTACAAGGCAGGCGTTAGTCCTTTTCAGGCAGCGCTGGAATACGCCGAATGGGTTCCGGAAAAGAAGGGGCTTTATTTTATGGATACTCCCGGTCAGGACATTGATTCTATTACCGGCATGGTTGCCGGTGGCGCTACCGTGATTATTTTCTCCACAGGGCGTGGTACTCCGACCGGAAGCCCTATTGCACCGGTTATCAAGATTACCGGCAACACCGACACCTATAACAATATGATAGACAATATTGATATTAATGCCGGAAAGATTATAACTCATGGTGCGACACTAAAAGATATTGGTGAAGAAGCTTTCAATCTTATGTTGGAGGTCTGCCAGGGAAGATTGACCAAGGCAGAAGCTTTAGGACATCGAGAGTTTGGCATTTATAGGATAGGCTGGACGTTCTAAAGGTCTATAAACGTTAGTAAGGAATAAAAGATATATTTATTAAAGGGAGGCAATATTTATGAAAGTTACAATTCCGTATGGTAAAGAGCATGTAGAGTTTGCGGTTCCTGAAGGCATGGATGTAGAGATTATCCGTTCTGAGCCGGCACCGGTACCTGCAGGCGTTTCTCAAGATGATTTGGTACTAAAAGCATTGGCTAACCCTATTGGCTCAGCTAAGCTGAGTGAGCTGGCTAAAGGCAAAAAGACCGCTACTATCATTTGCAGCGACCATACGCGCCCGGTACCCAGCAAACATATTCTTCCTCATATGTTAAAAGAATTACGGGAAGGCAATCCTGATATTAAGATTACTTTGTTGATTGCTACCGGTTGCCATCGTTACACTACTAAAGAAGAATTAATTAACAAGATGGGCGAGGAAATCGTAGCCAAAGAGCACATCATTGTTCATGATTGTGCAGATAATGCTTCTTTGAAGGAACTTGGCGTATTGCCCTCCGGTGCAAAATTAATTATCAATAAGGCAGCAGTTGATACTGACCTATTGGTAGCTGAAGGCTTTATTGAGCCTCACTTCTTTGCAGGCTTCTCCGGTGGACGCAAGAGTATTCTTCCCGGTGTTTGCAGCCGTACAACAGTACTGGGTAACCATTGCTCAAAATTTATTGACAGCCCACAATCTCGTACAGGCATCTTGGAAGGCAACCCCATTCATAAAGATATGTTAGCTGCTGCAAAAATGGCTAAATTACAATTTATTGTCAATGTGCTAATTGATGATAAACATAATGCTATTGCTGCTTTTGCCGGTGATTCTGAAAAGGCTCATGAGGCAGGCTGCAAAGCTTTGGCTGAGCATGCTGTTGTACATCCAAAACGTAAAGGTGACATTGTTATCACTTCCAACGGCGGTTATCCTATGGACCAGAATGTTTATCAATCCGTGAAGGGCCTGACCGCAGCTGAAGGTGCTGCTGCTCCCGGTGCTACGATTATTACTGTGGCAAAGTGCGCCGATGGTAATGGCGGCAATGATTTCTATCATCATTTTGCTGATTGCACCAGCGTACAAGCTTTGTTTGATAAGATTTTGACAGTACCTCAAGATGAGACTGTGCCTGATCAATGGCAATCTCAAATTTTGGCTCGTGTTATGTTAGCGCATAAGGTAGTCTTTGTTTCTGATGCCGGTGTTAAGGACCAAATTCTGAAAATGAAGATGGGTTATGCTGATACCTTGGAACAAGCTTTTGCCGCTGCTATTCAAGAAAAAGGCAAAAACTGCAAGCTGACCATTATTCCTGATGGTGTATCAGTTATTGTTAAATAAGATAATGTAGTTAAAAAGTACCCCTAATATTAGCCGGAGGCTAACGTTAGGGGTACTTTTTAATTTTTTTATGCAGTAAATATGGTCAAAAGCTTTTGCCAGAAAATAGTACAAATAAGCAGATCGGCAGTTCCGCCGGGACTTAGATTCTTTTCTACGAAATCATCGTTAAGTTTCCAAAGGGCCTGAAGACCTTCGTCGGTGAAGGCACCGCCCAAGCTCAGGATTCTTTGTGCCTGGGCACGGGCATACTTGAGCATTTCCATATTTGTCCTGATAAGAATATTGGTATCTTCCACTTTCTCCAGCAAGGTGAGCAAGGTTTGAATATGAACCTTTTCCACGTCCTGCTCCTGTGCCAGAAACTTGTTTATGGCAGGGAGGCCTATTTCTCGCAGGGCAGGAAAGCCTGCCATAACCTCACCTCTGATACCGGTAAAACCGTATTGCACATAGAGTCTTTCACCATGAGTATGAGGATGAGCCTTATCGATGTGAGCAAAATCCTGAGTGAGCAGCTCCTTGGTAGAGTCCCCGCACAATTGCAGGATTGCTTCGACATCAAATTTCCCATTAGTACGATAGTACCATAGCCCATAGGCTGCCATAATGCCCAGTGAAAAGATAATTCCTTTGTGGGTATTGATGTTTTCTGTAGCTTGGAACATTGCTTTTTCTGCCGCACTGCCGACAGGTCTAATAGCTTTAAAAAGGTCCTCTTTGTTTCCTTCCCATTGCCAACCCTGTTGAGCCATTTGGCGAAAATAAGGTACGATGGCAACAATACTTTTATTAAAAGTGGCATGATCCATGTCTCTGTGGGCACCGGGATTATCTCTGTCTACCAAACCGGGTTTGGGAGTAGCATCTGCCTCGGATTGTAGGGCATATCTGGCACATTCTGCGACAGCATCAAGCAGGGCATTTTCCAGCACTTGATGAATATGTTTTATTAAGTCTGCTACCGTATGGGTACGACTGCGGGCGCACTCTTGGGCAGGTTTGCCGCACAAGAGACAAAGTCGGCCGGGGAGGTCTATTTCTGCCCGAGAGACCTTGCTGCCATCTGGTTTTAAAACATCAATGTCAAAGAGACGTCCCAGGGCATCTTGTGACTCAGGCTTTACCATGAGCCTTTTAACCTCCAGAGCGGCCTTTCCTACTACGTAATATGCTTCCAGACCTGTTTTTTCCCAAGTCTTTTCTTGTGCCAAAATGGGGCAGTGGGAGGAAGACAGAACCTGCTCAATACGATAACAACCTAGCTGAAAGCCACTTTTTACCAAGGGGGTTACCTTTATCGGGCCGGGAATATTCATGGTGAAGCAAATCAGTGTTTGCTGATATGTTTTTAATAATTTTTGTTGTTTGGCGACTCTGGCTTCTCGTGCTGACAGCATTTCTTCCAAATCGACTTCGTTCACGGTGTTCTCCTTGCTTAATTTTTCCTCTTCAACTTTACTTAAAAAACTAAAAATTCAAGTAACTATGCGGACTGGTATCGATAACTTTTGTTTATGAGCATTATACCATTTATTTTATTAGTTTTCTACGCTTCGAAGTGTTACTATAAAAATAAGATAGATGATGTTTACAGAGCTGTAAAAACTATAAAAGGAGTGATGAAGATGGAATTGAAGAAGGCAGCAATGGCCGGCACCGTTGAATCCAGCGATGCTCAGGTAAGCGTAGAGCCTGCTACCAGCGGTATTGAGCTGAACATTGAAAGTAGCGTCATTCACCAGTATGGCAAGCAAATTAAAGCCGTTGTATTAGAAACTTTGGATCGTTTGGGAGTTAAGAATGCCAAGGTTACCATCGTTGATAAGGGTGCTTTGGACTGCACTTTAAAAGCCAGAGTTGAAGGCGCTGTTTTCCGTGCTATGGACAATGGCCAAGATGCAGCATCAGATTGGGGAGGTGTAATCAGATGACCAATACTAATCCTAACTTTAAACGTTTAAGACGTACCATGATGTTCTTAAATGCTCAAAAACCCAGTCTGATTAAAGACCCCTATATTTACAAACCAGACTCCATTATGCTGGATTTGGAGGATGCAGTTGCAGAAAACCAAAAGGATGCAGCTCGTTTCTCTTTGTATCATGCTTTAAAGACCGTTGACTATCATGGTTGTGAAAGAGTGGTACGTATCAATGGCTTGGAAACCAAGCATTGGCAAGAAGATGTCCGTGTCTGCGTAGCAGGCGGCTGTGACACCATCCGTATCTCCAAGACCGAATCTGCAGACGACGTTCGTACTGTAGAAGCAGCTGTAGAGAAAGCAGAAAAAGAATTTGGCAGACCTATCGGCAGCACCTTGCTGATGGCTGCTATTGAATCCACAAAAGGTATCCTGAATGTAGTTGATATCTGCAAGGCTTCTGACCGTTTATTCGGCGTAGCTTTATCCGGTGGCGACTACACCAAGGATTTACAAACCGTTATTTCCAAGACCGGCGTAGAGCTAATGGGCGCAAGACAACAAATGGTTATTGCAGCTCGTGCTACCGGTAAGATGTGTTTTGATACGGTTTATACAGATTTGGACGATATGGAAGGCTTCAAGAAAGACGTAGCTATGATTCGTGCTATGGGCTTTGATGGCAAATCCATCGTCAACCCCAGACAAATTCCTGTTACTCATGAAATTTTCACTCCTACCGAAAAAGAAATTATTTTTGCTGAGAAGGTTGTTCGTGAAATTGATGAGAAGAAAGCTTTGGGTATCGGCGTATTTACAGTAAACGGCAAGATGATCGATATTGCCTTCTACGACGGTGCTAAGAGAACTCTGAATCTGGCTAAGGCAGCAGGCGTTTATAAGGGGGAATTATAAAATGATTAATAAAGTAGGCAGAGATATTCCTCAAGCAGTATTGGATGCTACTCATAAGGAAGTATTCCAAGGCACTTTTGCAAAACAAGGCATGGAATACACTAAAGCAGCTCATAAGGCAGCTGTTAATTGTGATCCCAACCATGACAAGGTTTTGGGTTCTATCAAAGAAGCTTTGGAAAAATGCGGTATTAAAGATGGCATGACTTTAGGTTTCCACCATCATTTCCGTGAAGGTGACTATGTAGTAAACATGGTCATGAAAGCAGTACATGACATGGGCATCAAGGGTATTACCATTTGTGCCAGCTCCTTGGGCAAGGCACATGATCCCATCGTTCCCTATATTGAGGATGGCACTATTGTAGGTATCCAATCCTCCGGTGTACGTGGCAAAATTGGTGAGGCTATTTCCCATGGCAAGCTTCGTGATATCGCTATCATGCGCTCTCATGGCGGTCGTGTACGTGCTGTTGAATCCGGTGAAGTACATTTGGACATTTCCTTTATCGGTGCTCCTACTTGCGACAACTACGGCAACTGCCGTGCTGTTGGTGGCAAGAGCGATTGTGGTGTTTTGTCTTATGCTATGGTTGACGCAGCTTACGCTGATAAGGTTGTAGCTATTACTGATACCCTGGTACCTTTCCCCAACCTTCCTGCTTCTATTTCCATGGTAGATGTAGACTATGTTGTAGTGGTAGACGAAATTGGTAATCCGGCAAAGATTGCCAGTGGTGCAGCTAAACCTACCACTGATATGCGTAAGATTTTGATGGCTAAATATACCACCGAATTCCTGGTACACACACCTTATTTCAAAGATGGCTTCTCTTACCAGACCGGTGTTGGTGGCGCTTCTATCGCTTCCACTGCCATCCTGGCTAAATATCTGAGGGAACAAAATATTCATATCGGCCTGGCTCTAGGCGGTATTGCTAAACCAATGTGTGACTTGCTGGAAGAAGGCTTAATTGATAAGATTGTTGATACTCAGGACTTTGATATGGGCGCTATTGAGTCCATTAAAAAGAACCCGAACCACTTTGAAATTTCCGGCAGTGAATATGCAAACCCATTTAACAAGGGTGCTTTTGTCAACAAGCTGGACTTCGTTATCTTGGCTTCCTTGGAAGTTGATACCCACTTCAATTGCAACGTTGTCACCGGTTCTGATGGCATGATTACCGGTGCTCAAGGCGGACATCCTGATACAGCAGCAGGCGCTAAATGCGCTATCGTTATTGCTCCTTTGCTGCAAGGTAGAATTCCTGCTATCTGCACAGATTGCACCACCATTACTACACCTGGTGAGACCGTAGATGTAGTAGTTACCGATTATGGTATTGCCATCAATCCTAAACGTCAGGATTTAATTGACGCTATGAAGGGAGTAGATTTGCCCTTTAAGACCATTGAGGAATTGCGTGATATGGCTTACAAGATGGTTGGCAAACCTGATCCTGTACAATTTGGCGATAGAGTTGTTGGTATCATTGAAGCACGTGATGGCACCATCATCGATGTAGTACGTCAAGTAAAGCCTTACGAGTTTAAATAGTCATAATAGGTCATCTACGGCATCAGGACTTTGAACCGGTTTCGTTCGCAAGCCTTTTTCTTCCCGGTATCTGACTATTTGTAGTTAGCTAAAATAAAAAACCCAATCCATTGGATTGGGTTTTTTTGTTTCAGTAATGAATTACGTCCTGTAAGGCTCTTAGTTTTGCTAAAATAGGTTCGGCCTCAGATGACGCAAAATAGGCGTAGGTTGTAGCAGGCACTACGCACCTAATATCATTCAGCCTACCTTCTTTTAAGGCCAGGCGCACCTTAGAAGCGCTGATAGGGCCATTTGCATCTTCCTTTCTGGGTATCACAGTACAGCTGATACCGGCAGCCGGTAATTCTTTGGCCATGATACTGTTATAAAGAGAGGTTACTTCACTAAAAGGTTCTTCTCCCACAAAGCGCTCTGTTACGTTAAGTGCCTGGGCAATCTTAGTAAAAATTTTTAAATCTAGTTTAGCCTGTGATTGGATAACTAATTGAGAATCCTTTAAAAAATAAGAGGGAAAGGTAGCACTGGAAATAATATAACTGCCGGAGGAATGATAAACTAAATTCTTTATATGTGCTGAACCGGCCTTTACCAAGGCATAACGCACTGCAAAAGGAATAGGAGAGGCTTCCTCTTCTACTACAAATACATGCAGAGTATCACAGGCTGCAGCAGCTGTTTCCAGCAGGTACAGGTGACCCAGGGTAAAGGGATTGGCGTTCATGACTACGGCACCGCTTTTGCCATTATCCCGTTTAGAATTGGCGAGCTCTTGCAAATAGTTTTGAAAGCCATTTTTACGATTTTCCATAAAGACCAATTTATCTTCTACGCGAGCAATTTCATAAAAACCAATATCACCAAAAAATTTGGCGGAATTAACCTTGGTGTAGAGAAAAAGCTCCATGTTGCCTTTTTCATATTCGTAGGTTATCAGATGGCTGATAATGGCATTTAATAAACCTTCACCCTGATGATCATGATCTACGGCAAAGCAACGTAATGTGTTCTTAAAACAGGAACCGGTGGCTACCAGATTATAATCATCGTCAAAAAGACCGGCCATATAGTCGAGGTTTTTATCGCGTTCGATGCCTTCTTGTTTCAAAAGAGCATCCATTTGTGTTATAGCTCGTTTATCAGATGGATAGATGCGGCCTACTTGATACTCAGACATTGTTTTCTCCTTCTTGTTAACCATTTTTTTCAATATATCAGCAGGTGAGAACCTTGTCAAGCCGACAGGAGGATCTATTTCTAATTTTACTGATTTTCGACAGACAGGAGGGCCATTATGATAGCCGGCAGAAAATCAGCAAGAAGTGATTGTAAATAAAACACCCCCTGCGACATGGTAAAAACCGTGCCGAAGGGGGTATTTTATTAGCTTTATATGTGTGTGACAACCGTATTTAAAATTAATGACAAAACGCCGGAAAAGGCCAAGGTACCTATAACACCCATAAGCTTTTTGTGAATGATAACATAAGATACTATCATAACTATAATGTTTAAATACTTGGTTTGAGCCAGGTTAATAGCTATTTTGTCTACGCCAAAGAGGGACATACAAATGAAAAGAATGGCAGCGCCGCCAATGAGGGCAACTACAGCAGGACGAAGACCATTCAAAATGCCTCTTACTGCTCCAACATCACCATATTTTTTTATGATATAGCCCAAGATGAGCATGATAATTACTGACGGTGTAACAAAGCCTATGGTAGCAGCAATGGAACCAGGCAAGCCGGCTACTCTTGTGCCTACGAAAGTAGCGGCATTAATACCAATAGGGCCAGGTGTCATTTGGGAAATGGCGAAAACGTCCATAAACTCAGACATTGTAAGCCATTGATGTATACCGATAACCTGGTGCTGAATAAGTGGTACAGAGGCGTAGCCGCCGCCTACGCAAAAAATACCTACCCAGAAAAAACTCATGTAGAGCTGAATTAGTATTGTCATAGTTTCACCTCAATTGTACTTCGGATCTTGTAAAGCCAATAGACCGATTAATGCATCCATAATAATCAAATACATAACATTGATATGTAAGAAATAATTCCCTATAAAAGTCACCAACATAATGAGAATAGGTAAAACTAATTTCTTTTTTATTTGCTTGCGCAAAAGGTTGATGGCTACATCAATGATGAGGACAGTAGCACCGCATTGCATACCATCCAGGGCGTATTTAATATACTGGTTGTTAATCATGGCATCGTAGAAATAAGCTATGATGGTAATTGTGATAAGAGGTGGTAAAACGGTAGCAACCATTGCAGTCAGCATGCCTAAAAATCCGGCCAGACGGTAGCCAAGAATGACGGCTGCATTCACTGCTACCACTCCGGGTGCTGTTTGGGCAATGGAAACATAATTAAGAGCTTCCTTTTCATCCAGCCATCCATATTCATCAACAATTTTAGCTTTGAGTAATGGGATGATGACATAACCGCCACCAACTGTAAAAGCACTTATTAAAAAAGTAGATTTAAAAAGCTTCCACTGGGAAAATTCGGTTTTACTTTCCATTTGGACACTCCCTTTTGTCGTTTTTGTATACTTGTATTTTACTCCAATATGAGGTATAGTCAATTAATAATATAAATATATTTGCTAAATGAATTTCATTGAGGAAGGAACAACTATGGAACTCTTGCAAATGAAGTACTATAAAGCTGTGGTAGAAGCGGGAAGTATTAACGGTGCAGCCAAGCAATTAAAGATGACACAGCCTCCCGTCAGTATGCAGATACGTCTTTTGGAAAAAGAACTAGGCTGTACACTTTTTGAACGGGGTAATAGAAAAATTAAACTTACTGAAGAAGGTAAAATTTTCTATGACCATGTAGTGCGAATACTTAATATGACAGAGAGCGCAGTTACGGCTGTCTTGGATTGTCATGTAGCCACTATGGGAAGCTTACATATTGGCGTGGTAAGCAGTGTGGCAGCTGTATCGGCACAGCGGTGGTTTAAGGGCTTTGCCAAGAAATATCCCTTGGTAAACTATGAGCTGGTGGAAGGAGATACCTATGGTATTTTAGAAAAACTGAAAAACAGGGCTATTGATGTTGCTATAATCAGGCGTCCTTTTTCCGCGCGAGGAATTTTGACCTATTCTTTAAAACCTCAAAATATGCTGCTGATTGGAACAAAGCCTTATTTACAAGATTTTCCCAAAGAAGTGTCATTGAAACAGATGGAAGCTTTGCCACTTATTGTTTATCGTCGCTGGGCTAGCATATTAGATAATGTTTTCTCTGTGAAGGGTTATTCACCACGCATTATCTGTGTTGCTGAGGATGTAAGGACCTGTGTATCTTGGGCTGCTGCCGGTTTAGGGGTAGCAGTTGCCCCCATGGATATCTGGCAGGGTGAACCTAGGGAAAATTTGCTTACCAGGGTTATCAAAGGCTTGGTGCCCATGGCCGAAACTACCTTGGCCTTGAACGAAAATGGTTGCGATACTACGGTAGGTAGAGCTTTTGTAGCTTATTTTCGAGAGGAATGCGGTTTATAAATTGCCTTGTTTAGGGGGAAAGAAAGTTAGTTGGCGTTATCAGTTATAATAATTCAGTAAAATTACTGGGAGACAGAACTTTAATGTTAAAAAAATATTTGCTTTTGTTATTGATGAGTTTTATTACAGGCGTTGCCTCTGCCCAAGGGAGTGCTGAGCCTGATGTGGTTTCGTATCCTTTAATTTTAGAATACCACCAGATTTGTTTGGAGCCACAAAATGAGCTTGATGTTTCTCTGGAAAACTTTCAAAAAGAGTTGGATTGGCTACAGGACCATGGTTACCATGCCTTATCTATGCCCAGATTTCTTTATTGTATTAACAAGCATTTGCCTTTTCCGACCAAATCTGTGTTGATAACCTTTGATGACGGGTATCAAGGTGTTTATGATTATGCTTTACCGGAATTACGCAAAAGATATATGCATGCGACGCTTTTCGTGGTTACAGATTCCTTGGATAAAAAGGACAAGCCTTACGATAGGCTAACTACTAAAGAAGTAGAGAAAATGGGACGAGATTATCTGGTTGATATTGGCTCACACACATTATCACATGACTGGCTTACTAAGTTGGATGCCAAGACGCAGCAAGCTGAATTACAAGAGTCCAGGAAAGTGTTAGAAAAGCTAACTGGAAAACCTTGTTTGTCTCTGGCCTATCCCTATGGTGATTTTAACAGCCAAGTCATTGAAAATGTCCGTAAAGCAGGCTATCAGACAGCATTAGCAAGCTATGACGAAAATATTGCTGCTCATCTCAATCGCTATTCGTTGCCGAGGATATTTGCTGGCAGGTATGTAGAAAAAAACAATATGAAGGTTTTCAAAGCCACTTTTAACTAAAATACAAGTTGAAACCAGTCATAAAAAGTAGACAAAAAAGAGATAGTGCATAGTCTTTAAAAGGCTATGCACTATCTTCCTATTTATCTTTGCCCTTAACTTCAAAGAAATGATACTTTTTTATGAATTCAATAAAAACTCTTACTGAGGCAATAGAAGCAGTTTCATCATTATAAAGTAACCAACTGGTCCGTTGAAGTGGTTTGCCCTTATTATCATGCAAAATAATGGCATGTACATCCTCTTCATCGGCAATCATTTGGAAGGGGATAATGGAATAACCCAAACCATGCTTAACCATGTGTTTGCAGCTTTCCAATCTTTCTACATGCATGTTGACATGGCTGGGTTCCTCAAAATGTTGGCCCCACCATTCGTCAATTTGAGCTCGTAGCATAGGATCGCTTTGGTAATCAATACGAGACATCTTAGGCAAGTCATCGAGCTTAAAGGGATCTCTGCAAGCTACACAAATGGGCTCAGCATAAAGCTTTAACTTCTGGCTATAACCGTAATCAACGCTTACAAAGCCAACGTGGTATTTTTGTTGATGGACGCCCTGAGATACGGATTTACTCCAATCTGTGGCTACCGTATAATGCACAGCAGGGTGTAGCTCTTGAAACTTTTCCAAAAGTCTTGGCAGGGTGTGCAAAGTCAAGTAGTTGCTGGCACCAATATCTATGGTGCCACCAACCTCGTCCTTCATACTTTGCACTTGATCCTTGATAGTATGAAGCTGCTGTAGCATTTCGTCTGCCTTATGAGCTAAATATTCACCTTGTTGGGTAAATTTTATGCCTTTGGTGCTTCTGATTACTACTTTTACATCAAATTCTGTCTCAATATTTTGCAATCTGGCTGTTAAGGCAGGCTGAGACATATAAAGCTTTTGGGAAGCCTTAGTAATGTTTTTAGTGCGATAAAGTTCTTGTAATATCAACCAATCCCGGTCTTCCATGTATCCAACCCCCTAAATAGATATGGACTAAAAGTTTTTTTATACCTATTATTATAGCAAGAATCTGTTAAGCGAGCAAATGTTCATTTTTCACTATCTTCAAAAGGGCATAAAAGTACTAATTGTAGCGATTTTTCGTTTAATTTATTTTTCAAATAGTCAGCTATTTCAATTTTCAATTTTACAAAATTGTCACATTCTTCTAAAATCATAATCATAAGAGAATGTACGAATTTTCTGAGAAGGAAAAAAATAAAAACAAGGGGGTTTTTAAAAATGGCATCTCAAACAATGCTCGCTTTAGTTGGATTTTTGATGATTATTATCATCGTCTGGGCTTTGATCCAGGGCAAGACAAACCCAGTTCCTATTTTCGTAGTTGTTCCTATTGTTGCTGCACTTATTTGTGGTTTTGGTCCTAATGATATTTTCGGTTTTATTAAAAAAGGTGTTGGTACCACTTGGTCAACGGCAGTACTGTTCATCTTCTCCATTATCTACTTCTCAATGATGGGTGATGTTGGTCTGTTTGATCCGTTGGTTAACTGGTTGGTAAAAAAAGCCGGCAGCAATATCGTTATGGTAACTGTTGCTACTGCTTGTGTAGCTATAATCAGCCACTTGGATGGCGCTTTGGCTTCCACTTTGTTAATTACCATTCCTGCTTTTCTTCCCATTTACAAGAAATTGCACATGCGTCCGGTTGTAATTTGCGCTATCATTGGTGCTGCTATGAGTATCATGAACCTGCTCCCCTGGGGCGGCCCTGTAGCTCGTAGTGCTAGTATTCTGAAGATTGCTCCTGAAGAAATTTGGAGAGAATTGATTCCTCTACAGGGTGTTGGTCTTGTAATCGTTATTGCTTTTGCTGTTTATATGGGTGTTCTTGAGAAACGCCGTGGTGCTGGTTTGAATCCTACCGGTAAGGCTGCAGAGCTTTCTGAAGACTTGACAGATAGCAGCGATGATCCTGCTGCTGCTGAAAAAGCTGCTGCTATGAAGCGTCCTAAATTGTTATGGTTCAATGCTTTATTAACCTTAGCTGTTATTCTTTCCTTGTGCTTCACCAAGATTCCTATGTACGGTGCTTTCATGATTGGTTTGGCTTTGGCTCTCTTGGTTAACTTCCCTGGTGCTAAGGCTCAAGCTGCTGCTATTAAAATGCACGCTGCTACTGCTTTGACCATGCCGATGGTGCTGTTGGCATCTGGCGTGTTCCTAGGCGTATTAACCGGTTCCAAGATGATTGATGCTTTGGCTAAAACCATGATTACCATGGTTCCTGCTGCAGTTGGTCCTCACCTTCAGTTGGTATTTGGTATCTTGGCAGTGCCTATTGGTGCTTTGGTTGGTACAGACTCTTACTTCTTTGGTTTAATGCCGTTAGCAATTAGCATGGGTAAGGAATTTGGTGTTCAAGCTCATGATATGATGATGGCAATGTTGATTGGTAAGAACTACGCAGTATTGGTAACTCCTCACGCTGCTACTACCTTCCTTTGCTGCGGTTTGGCAGGAATTGAAATTAAAGAATTATTCAAGTTCTGCGGACCTTATCTCTGGGTTCTTTCCTGGATATCTCTTGCTTGCGGAATTATCATGGGAGTATTTGTTCCCTGATTTAACACATAGCTTTGATTATTCGTAATCTCTAATCACGCATATATAAAATAAAAGCGTCTCTCATAATTGAGAGACGCTTTTATTTTATATTGGAGGTTATTAATCTGAGTAGAAAAACATTTGTTTTTTCTTTACTTCTTCGGCATCAATAACTTTATCAGGAAGAGTAAACCCGTGCCCTAATACATCGGCAGTATCGTGGATGATCATAAAGGCGTCAGGATCCAATTCCTTGACAATGTTTTTTATTTTATTTACTTGGGTCAATTTAACGACCACAAAAAGCAATTTTCTGGTTTGGTGAGTATAGGCACCCTCGCCATGCAAGAAAGTAACACCTCTGCCTACCTCGGTCATAATGGATTGAGCAAGTTCATCAGGCTTATTGGTAATGATAATGAAGTTCTTTTTGTAGTCAAAGCCATCCATCAAAACGTTGGTAAGTCTAAAGGAAAGATAGAAGATAATCATGCTATACAGTACAGGCTCTAAACCAAAAAGGAATGCACAGAAAACCATGATTACAGCATTGATGATAAATTCTGAGGTGCTTACGCTAATGGAATAGTATTTATAAATTACAAAACCTATGATATCGGTACCGCCACTGGAACCATCTACCTTGTACATCATGGCAGAACCAACTCCGAATAAGACACCGCCGGCAATACAGGAAAGCAGGGGATCTTTTACATAAGTGTTCTGCGCTAGGAACGCGGTAAGATCCAAAATCAGGGAAAACATTGCAGTTCCGAAAATAGTATCAATAAGAAATGTCTTGCTCAAATAACGATAGGCGACAAAAAATAACGGAACATTAAGAATAAAACTGACGGTACCAATAGGCCAGCCTAAAAGATAATATAAAATCATGGCTATGCCGGAAATGCCACCATTTAAAAAATGCTGCTGTAGATAGAAGCAGTTGATGGCAATGGCTATAATGGCACAACCAAGTGTTATCATGGAATACTTATAAATTAGTTTTTTCATAATGTCTCCTTGCCAGGATCTTCAGCAGGGAGATTAGTCTTGGTTGGAATGCGCTAAGACATTAAAGCGGCTGAGAAAATCCTGGGTTCGTTTCTTTGTGGGGTGATTAAAAATTTCATCAGGAGTGCCGGCTTCGGCAATTACTCCTTGATCCAAGAAAATGACTTGGCTGGCTACATCTTTAGCAAAGGCCATCTCATGGGTAACTACAACCATAGTAAGACCCTCATCGGCCAAAGTCTTCATAACTTTTAAAACTTCGCCTACCATTTCAGGGTCTAGGGCAGAAGTGGGCTCATCCATTAATAATACTTCGGGCTTGAGAGCCAGGGCTCGAGCTATAGCTACACGTTGTTTTTGACCGCCGCTGAGCTGCTTAGGCTTGGCGTTGATATAATCATCCATACCTACATGTTTTAAATTTTCAAGAGCAGTTTCTTTTGCTGTTTTTTCGTCAATTTTTAAAACTTTGGTTTGTCCTACCATACAGTTTTCTAAAACTGTCATATTGTTAAATAGGTTGAATTGCTGGAATACCATGCCAACCTTGGCACGGTACAAGGGCAGGTTCTTAAAAGCCTTTTTGGCATCCTCGCCGTGATAGGCGATAATGCCTGAGGTAGGTTCTTCCAGAAAGTTGACACACCTGATGAGGGTTGACTTGCCACTACCGGATGTACCGATAATGCACACTACATCACCCTTGTAAACATCTACATTTATGCCTTTTAAAATTTCTCTGTCACCAAAGCTTTTATGCAAACCCTGTACGGAAAGGACAGGTATGTTGTTTTCGTCTGTAGTCATATTTATTGTCCTTTCTTAGGAATGGCAGTAATGGGAGGTGCGACTATGCCTGTGGGGTCGGCCAAAGGATCATGCACCAGGACATAAGCATCGGGACCATCAATTTTGCTTTCCCACCATCTGATAAGGCGGGAAGCGGTAAAGGTCATGATGAAGTAAATAACACAGGTAATGAAGAAAATTTCAAAATATTTGTAATAGACACCTGCTGCAGACTTGGAAGCGAAATACAGCTCAGTTACAGATATAACGTTCAATACGGAGGTATCTTTAATATTGATAATTAGGTTATTACCAATCTGAGGAAGAATATTGCGAACGGCTTGAGGAAGGATAACGCATTGCATAGCTTGGAAGTGATCCATGCCAATAGCAATGGCAGCCTCCTTTTGTCCAGGATCCACGGAATCAATACCGCCTCTCATACTTTCTGCCATATAGGCACCGGTGTTAATGGAAACTACTAAAAAGCCGGCAAAGAGAGGAGACATATCGATACCAAAGAGACTCATGGCACCATAGAACACTACCATGGCCTGTACAATCATAGGTGTGCCACGGAAGACTTCCACATAGGCATCTAGAACACGCTTTTCACATTTAAGTAACGCTCTGGAGAAAGCAGAAGCATTTCTGTCTTCAGGGATTGTTTCAATAATACCTACAATCAAGCCGATAACACAGCCAATTAAGGTACCCACGATAGCTAAGAGAAGAGTGACTACTGCTCCCTTAAAAAGAACCACTCCATATTCTTGTAGTAAAAAGTAAACCCATCCGAAAAATGTTGTTGGCATAGCTGACATAAAATGCACCTCAATTAAGATAGTAAAATACGGGACAGCGTGGCTATCCCGTATTGGACATTATTTCTTTGCTAAAGGTTGTTTCTTAATAGCTTCATCCATCATCTTTTCAAAATCAGCAGGTTTCATGTTACCCAAAACCTTGTTTAAAGCGTTTGTTAACTCAGTGTTGCCTTTCTTTACCGCAATACCGATTTCAACATCTTCCGCAGAAGTCTTGAAGCCTTTACCTTCAGGGAAATTAATAACTTTCAATTTGGGGTTAGCAAATACTGCAGCTTTGCCGGTGGGAATATCTGTTACTACTACATCGCACTTGCCGCTTTCCAAAGCAACAATCATACCGGGAACAGTATCAATGGCGGGTAATTTGTTTACTTGAGGAATTTGAGGAATTAAATCATACCAAATAGTATTTAACTGGCTTACAGCACTGCTACCGCTTAAGTCGGCAATAGTCTGGGCTTTGGCTTGCTTGCTATCTGCTCTAACCAGAGCAACAACGCTGGCAAAATAATAAGGCTTAGTGAAATCAACGGATTGTTTGCGTTTGGAGGTAATAGACATGCCGGCAATAACGGCGTCAATTTTACCACTCATTACAGCAGGAGCTAAGCCATCCCATTCAATTTTGTTAACTTCCAAAGTAGCACCCATGGAATCAGCTAATTTTTGCGCCATCATAATATCATAGCCATAAGCATATTCATTGGTACCGTTAATCTTAACCGCACCGCCGTCAGCAGTGGGCTGAGACCAGTTGTACGGAGCGTAGGAGCATTCCATACCAACTTTAAAAACTTTTTTGGCAGGAGCTGCTTTTTTATCCCCGCCACTACTACCACCACAACCACTCATGATTGCTAAAGAAGCAGCTAAACATGTACATACAGCAATCTTCAAATATTTTTTACAATTCATTATAGCATCAATCTCCCCATTCTTAATTTATAAACTATAGTATAATTCTAACCTTGCGAGGTTGGTTAGTCAATTGAAAAAATGGTAAAAAGTGAGATAGCTGCAGAGTGTAACGTATCTTACAAAGTATTGCCTGCTGTTTCTTTATTGGACAAAATAACACCAAAGAGGAACAGTGAGCATTGAAAAAAAAGTAGTTAAAATGACCAGTCTGGTTGCAAAGGGAGCGTCGCTATTGTAGCGAGCTGCAAAAATGGCCGCAGTAGAGCCTGCAGGCATACCGGCCATTGCCACTGCCACACCTGTGCCAGTGGTATCCAAGTGAAGCAGAAGACTGATTCCATAAGCAATGAGAGGTAAGAGTCCCAGACGTAAGACACTAAACTTTAAGCAGTCTTTATCAAAAATGCTCATAAAATCAACATCAGCAAAAATAGTACCAACTATAATCATGCTAATAGGAGCATTGCAATTGCCAATATAGGTAATGGCATTTTTGAGTGCGGTAGGTAGTTGAATTTGCGTAAGCATCAAAAACATCCCGATATAAACAGATACCAGGCAAGGATGAGTTAAGACATTCCGCAAAACTTTTTTCTTGTCTATAGAACTGTCAGCAAGGAAGTACGAGGTCCCAGATGACCACATTACGATACGTACCGGAATCAGATAAAAGGAAGCATAAAGTAAGCCTAATGGACCATAAATACTTTCTGCGATGGCATTACCTAACAAACCGCCATTAGGAACAATGGTAGAATATTGCAATACCTTTTTCCGTTTTGCAGAAAACCCGTTATACAAAAATTTATTGAAAATAAAATAAACAATTTGTATAGCTATAGCTGAGAGGAAAACAGCTTTGCAAGTATTAAATATGGAAAGGTTAAATTTCATAAGGCAGGATTTAATGATATTGCAGGGGATAATGATGCCGATAACTAAATCAGTTAGGCAGCGTTCTCCGTTATTATCAATAATGCCTTTTTTCTTTAGCAGAGTACCAATAAGAATCATTAGAAACAAGGTAACCTGTACTTGACATAATTCCAGAAAGCTCATAAGGTTCTCCTGGTAGTAAGAAATATTTGGAAATATGATTATTGTAGCACATTTAAAGTAGCTTTTGTTTTTTTACTTAAACTTAATATAGAATATTCTTGCTTGCAAGCAAAGAAAATGGGTATAATAAATTAATAATATGGAGAGAGGAGATCGGTATTATGCCGGCCAAGCAAAAACAACAGAATTTCATGAAATTATACAATTCTCTTTTTACATTACGCACTGTAGTTTTGCAACAAGGGCTGGCCCTTTTTGACCAATGGTATCCTGATATTAGGCGCAGTATGTTTGTCTATAGCTGTCGCAACTTGGCTTTTTATCTGGCATTGCGTTGCCATGATTTGCGTAAATTACAAAAAGCTCTTTTGCCGCTGGGACTTTCTTCCTTGGGCAGGGGAGAAGCACGGGCCATTGCCAATCTGGATGCGGCTATGGCTTCTTTGGGGCGTATCTGCAATTTGCCGGAGAAGGATTTGGTGGCTTATCCTTCTCCTAAGGCCTTTTTTTACGGTAATAACTTATTACTTCACAACACTAATCAGATTTTTGGTACTCATCAGCCTTATCGTACTCATATTATGGTTACCCTGCCTACGGAGGCAGCTACTGATTATAATCTGGTGAAGAACCTGGTAGATGCGGGTATGGATTGTGCGCGTATTAATTGTGCTCATGATAACCGGCTTTATTGGAATCGGATGATTAGCTTGGTCCGCAAGGCTGAAAAGGCTACCGGCAAATATTGCAAGATTTATATGGATATTGCCGGACCAAAAGCACGTATTACTTCTATTCTTACTACCGGTGCTGAGGTTCGTCTGATGAAGGGCAGCCAGCTTTTTCTAGCCCAAGGTGATATTAGTAAATATCCCAAGCTGTACAAGGGGTCACAGGTGATTGCTTGCAGTATACCGGATATATTTAAACACCTGAAAGTGGGAGCGCCTGTTCTTATCGATGATGGGAAAATAAGGGCTCAGGTTACATCCATTACTAAAGAAGGCGCTTGTTTAAAAATCACCTTTGCCAGGGAGCTGGGTGCCAGACTGAAAAATGAACGTAGTTTGAATTTCCCGGAGACAACTTTGGATGTACCGCCGCTTTCAGTTAAAGATTTAAAAGACTTGGATTTTATAGCAACTCATGCTGATGCTATTGGTTATTCCTTTGTGAAGAATGCCGAAGATATTAGGCTGTTGCAAAAAGAATTAAAGAAACGGTGCGGTGCTAAAGCAAGTCAAGTGGCTCTGATTGCGAAAATTGAGACTAAAGAAGCAGTAGTTAATCTGCCGGAGATTATAGTGCAGGCGGCTTCTTTCCAGCCTTTTGGCGTAATGATTGCCCGTGGAGATTTAGCAGTAGAGGTTGGCTACAAGCGATTGTCAGAACTGCAGGAGGAAATCTTGTGGATCTGTGAAGCAGCACATATTCCGGTGATTTGGGCTACCCAGGTACTGGAGAAAATGGTGAAAACAGGAGTGCCTTCTCGTGCAGAAATAACTGATGCTGCTATGGGTGAAAGGGCTGAATGTGTAATGCTAAATAAAGGTCCTTATATTGTGGAAGCGGTTGCTGCCTTGGCAGAAATACTCAAAGCCATGGGACAGCATCAATACAAAAAAGCACCTCAGTTGAAGGCTTTGCATATTGCTATGCAAACAGTGGAAAAAACAATGCAAAAATAACAATCAATTAAATTTATTGGAGATACCTATGAATAGATTTCAGGCAAATATCTGTCTTTTTACAGTAGTGGTTTGCTGGTCCTTTGAATTTACCTTGCTAAGCAAAGAACCGCCGGGACTGGCAGCACTAGCCATAGCTACTTTAACTAACTTTATCGGGTTTATTGTGGTGCTGGCTTTATTTTTTAGTAGAATACGTCAAAATATAACCAAGGCGCTTTGTTTTAAGATCCTGCCGCTGGCAATTCTTTGGTTGGTGTACAGCTTGCTATATTATGAGGCAGGACGTTATTTATCTGTAGATGTTAGTGAATTGTGTACTACGATGACCATGGCTATTGTACCAATTTTACTTTCATTTTTATTTTTCAAGCCACAGCCCTGGCAAATTTGGGCAGGTTGTGCTTTGGTGATGTTTGGCATTTTCTGTTCCCTGAATTGGTCCTTTCCAAAAATTCAGACACGTGGCCTGTACATCATGATTGTTTATTGTACTTGTTGGGCTTTTTATATTGTTTTTATGAACAGGTTGGCTCAAGATTATGACGCTCTAACGATTTCTGCGCTTATTATGGGCATGGTAGGAGTCATAGGGGCAATCTATTGGCATTTGCGCTATCCGGGAACTTTTCTTTTAAACCAATATAGCAATCATTTTCTGGCAAGTATTTTTGCAGATGCTTATTTTATCTGCATTTTTGCCAATGTGCTTAATATTCATACCCAGAGGTATGTTTCACCGTTGGATGCCATAGCCATTTATGCCTTGGAACCTATTGTTTTGCTTTTTATGTCTTTTGCTTTGCCGGAGATGTTGGTTAGTTCCATTGATTTCAAACCTGCCAATATAGTGAGCTGTATTTTTATTACCAGTGGTGCTTTTATTTGTCAAGCTGATTGGGGGCTGCTCAAGAAACGGCTACAAGTTAAGCGAAAGGATGTGTGAGGATGGGAGATGCTATTTGGAAAGCCATAAGCGATAAAAAACAGCGTTTTTTGGTCCTCAAGTTAATAGCAATATATATAGTTATTGCTATTCCATTTAAAACGCTGGATGTACTTCCCGGTTTTGCGAATATTCGTCCCAATAGCACCTTTATTCCGGTGTACGGTTTTTTATTTGGACCGGCAGGGGCATGGGCTAATGCACTTGGTAACTTTTTATATGATGCCTTATCCAATTCTCTGACCCTGGGAAGTATTGGTGGTTTCATCGCTAATTTCAGTGAACCACTTTTCATGTGCTTTATGTGGCAATATATAGTAGGGAACCGTTTTCAAATAACTAATATGAGAGAATTGGGTTGGTATATGGTTATTTCTATGGCAGGTGCAATTTTTAAAGCTTTTATTATCACACCTGTGGTAACTTTTTTTTATCCCACGATAGAGGCTGTTACTTTTGCCAAGGTAGTGTTTTATACGGAAATTGTTTTTTATCTTCTACCGGGAGTTGCGCTGCTCGTTTTCCTGCATAGCTTGTATGGTTTGGTAGGATATCGGTGGGGAGAAGAACCTGAACACAACAGAAATATTGTAGTAGGATGAAGTGTACAAAAAAGTAGGTATATTTCAACATAAAGCTAATATGAGATTGCTCTGCAATGGCTGGCAGTGATATACTATAGCAGTAAATTTTTAACATATAACGGAGGAAAATAGATGGAAGATATTAAAACTATGGCAGAGCATTTTCATTCTCAGGGTTTTAGCTGTGCAGAATCAGTAGTGAAGGCTTGCAATAATTGCCTTAATTTAGATTTGTCCGACGATGCCTTGCGTATGGCTTCTGGATTAGGTGGTGGCTTGGGTGGCAGTGGTTGTGTATGTGGTGCCTTAAACGGCGCCTGCTTGATTTTAGGTGTGGTGGCAGGCCGCAAAGAATTGCATGATAGAACTAAACCGGAAATATATAAAAATATCAGAGAGTTTCAACAGTTCTTTACCAAGACTTTTGGCAGTACCTGTTGCCATGTCCTTAAAGGGCCGGAGCTACATGTGAGTTGTGAAAATCTGACAGGCAGGACAGCAGAAATGGTTGCTGGTTTTATTAAAGAAAGAGCTTTGCAGAAATAAGTTTTTCACCGGGAAGTAGGTGCTCCCAGCATGGATAAAGATATTGAATATATGCAAATAGCTTTGGAAGAAGCACGACAGGCTGCAGCGGAAGGTGAAATTCCTGTGGGAGCGGTGCTGGTTGTTGGCGACAAAATTGTTGCGCAAGCTCATAACCAGCGAGAAACATGCCAGGATGCTACTGCTCATGCAGAGTTATTGGTAATTCAGAAAGCTTGCGCTCAGTTGAAACGCTGGCGGCTTAATGATGCGACGCTCTATGTCACCTTGGAGCCATGCCCAATGTGCGCCGGAGCCATTTTCAATGCGCGTCTGGAAAGGCTGGTGTATGGCGCAGTAGATAGCAGGGCGGGTGCCTGTGAATCTGTGTTTAATGTTGTGACGAATCGCCATTTAAATCATCAAGTGAAAGTAACTGCGGGAATTTTAGCAGAAGAATGTGGGAAGATTTTACAAGATTTTTTGAGAAATAAACGTTCTTAGCAAATATATAAAAGTAAAGCTCTGCCTATTTAGGCAGAGCTTTTTTCGTTGCTGGATAAAGTTATTAAATTTGAAAGAAAGGTACAAGCCGGAGCGAAAGTTAGACGTGGACATGCAGATTAGAAATATTTTACTGCTTGTAACCACAACATACCGCTGCTATTAGGCCCGGACTGGTTATCCTCATGACCGAGTTTCCAGCCGTAGCTTGCTCTTAGTAGCCAATCATCGGTGCGTCCCCACAAAGCGCCAATACCATAGCCATATAGGTGTCTGATATTAAGACCGGAGGTATAAGCACTCTTGTTGATTTTTACGGCACCACCATCTAAAAATACAGCTAGCTGCAAGGTCTGATCAGGGTGACCTTTTAAAGGAATGATGTGACGATATTCTGCATTGGCCACATAACCAAGATCACCGGATGCCTCGCCTTGAGGGAAGGCTCTGACACCATAAGCACCGCCTAATTCCAAACGTTCGTAAGAGTCCAGGTTCCTATTAGCTAGCTGACCTCTGACGGAAAGTAGCAAATAGTTACGCTGGTCTAAGGTTTGATGACGCAATAGGCGTAACGAGAATTTTTGAAAATGGCCTTGTGTCTTAGGACCGTTGGCATCATAAGTGTAAGTAGAATCATCTTTGATTCCTAAATAACCAAGCTTGTAGCCCAAGTCATAAGTGGAAGCACCATAACGGTCAATCTCATCGCCAAAGAAATTTAAAGTAGCACCGGAATCTCTCTTGTCAGAAGAAGTTTCGTGACTTACGTAGTCTTCCAGCTTGCTGGATTCCACGCCTAAACGGACATATTGATTGTTTCTACTACTGCGTCTGATGGCATAGCGCCAAGCGGCATGAATAGTCTCAGACATACCATCTTTATCTGCGGCCGAGAATTCATTGCCTAGAATATAGTGCATACGACTGTAGCCAAATTCAATTTGATGACCATCCTCCGCTACAGGGATATAGTAGGTAACATCACCATTGTTCTTGCCACCGCCGGTAGTAATGCCATAGAAGGAAAGAGTGTCGCCTTCTTTTGTAGGATTGTACCAGTTGTAGTTGAAACCAAATTCGTTACGTCCTGTATAACGGTTGCCATAGTTGTCTACGAAGACACTTCCTACCGGGCCCTTGTGCTTGTGGACTACAAAGGTAACATTGCTGGTACCGGGCTTAGAGCCTGGGGCAATGGTAACTTTGGAATCCGCCGCAGCTAAATCACTGATTAACCAGACACCACGTTCTACTTCGCTGCGTTTGATATAATTACCAGGTTTTAAACGTAGAAGCTGTCTGCGAATTTGAGCTTCGGAAATTTTGGAGTCATTGTCTATTAGAATTTTGTCATACTTACCAACTACGGCAGTAAGCTCTACAATACCATTGCCGATACGTTGCGCCGGTAAATAAACTCGGGCTACCATGTAATCTTTGTTTTGCAGATATTTGGTGAGGGAGGCGGCGGCCATTTTTAATTCACCAAAAGTTAGCTCCTTACCAACCTTATCCTTGAGGATAGAATCTACCTCTGCCTGAGTTAGTACATCTTGATTGTTTAAATGGAAACCGTTGACTTTGATTTTTACTTCGTTATCAATAGGCCAGGTAACCTTTTCTTTTTCCGTAATTTCAACCTGTGGCTTGCGGGCAATAGGCACACCGAGCTTGGTATCCTTAAGCTCTCTGGCAACACTGCCTGCATTAGGCGTATCTGCCGCACTGGCCAGGCCTGAACCCATTATAAGTCCTACTAAAACTAAGGCTGTTAGGACTGAATTTTTCTGACTTATCATTACTTATAACTTCCCTTCATCTCAGTTTCCAATTACATTAATAAATACATAGCACGGACACTTTCCAAAACAATGCCCATATCGTTTAAGGCGGTATTCAAAGCACCTTTAAATATTTCGACGTAACGAGATTCCCTTTCCTTGGCTACCATTTGATTAGCCGCAGCATCTTCGGGAGCTACTTTAACAATAGAACCATCGAAAATGACCTTGAATATGCCGGTAATATTGTTTTGGGTATAAGCGACAGTAGTTTCTCTCAGTTCGCTCTTATCGTCCTTAGGATCAGGGACGGTATTTAAAGTAGGATGCATTTTAACGCCATCTTGGGAATCTGCCACATCATAAGCACCAACTCTGGTTAGGTGATTGTTGACATTTAGGTAGGTAGGCATAGCTATACGGACTATATTGTGGTCCAGTCCACCATTTTCATCTTCACCGCTGTGAGAGCCAGGTATTGTTTTAGTGGTAGGCGTAGTGTTAGTACCAGGGTCATTGGGAGCGGTAGGAGATGGTGTAATAGGTGTAGGGACAACCGGAATAGGAGTAACGGGAATAGGAGTAACCGGTACAGGTGTAGTTGGATCTGCTGGTTGTTGCAAAATAGTTAAAATTCCCGGGACTAAAGTAATGGTATAGTTAGGATTGTTAGGAAGCCCGCTAAAGTCAATGGGATAAGAACCTTTGGGACTACCCATAACAGCGGTGGTATAAATACCGTTATCCAAAATGGTACTGGAGGTATCACCGTTTTTTAATCCCACATATCTATCTGTTAGAGGAGGAATAGCTGAACCATACAAAGCAGTTTTGTTATCAATGGCTATAGTAAGTGGTGCAGGAGTGACATCATATTTGGTGTGGTAAGCGATAGTGTAGTTGTTGATATCGAAGCCTATGGCACCGGCAATACCACCCGTTACAGAAACGTTGTCAGTGGTTGTTATTTCACCGGTATAGTTATTGTAATAGGAGCCGACGTTGTCTGTCTTACCAACACTGTTGGTCAAGGTTAATCCACTAAGATCTACAGTATTGCTATTCTTCAACTGCGCTGCATTTGCATTAGCGTTATAATCGCTAATGTTCGTACTGGAAGCATCACCATAAACCTTGGAGCCTTCTACAGTAACATCCAAAGGAGCAGGAGTAACAGTAAAACTGTCTGCATACGTTAGGGTGTAATTGCTCAAAGCTGTTGTCATGGCAGCCTTGGTGGAATAATCCAGTACTTGCGTACCACTATTTTTCGTACCATAGGCACCTGCATCTGTTGTTTCATCAGTACTGTTGGTGATGCCTGCCTGCCATGTAGACTTATTGGCATTCCAGATTGTTGTTTCGTCGGAGTTCTTCCAACCTGTAGCGGAGGCGCTATAGGAATCAGTTGCAGGGTCTGCTTCGCCGTAAGTCTTGCTGCCGGTAGTTGTGATAGTTAAAGGAGCAGGAGTAACTTGGTACTTGGTATGGTAATGAATGTCATAGTTGGAAGCCTTGAAACCAATGGCACCAGTTAAAGTACCGGACACAGTTACATTATCAGCAGTATTAGTTTCACCGGTATAGTTATTGTAATAGGAGCCCACATTGTCTGTCTTACCAACACTGTTGGTCAAGGTTAATCCACTAAGATCTACAGTATTGCTATTCTTCAACTGCGCTGCATTTGCATTAGCAGTATAGTCGCCAATGTTCGTACTGGAAGCATCACCATAAACCTTGGAGCCTTCTACGGTTACGTCCAAAGTAGCAGGATTAATGACAAAGTTATCTTTATAAGTAACGTTATAGTTAGCAAGATCTGTGGGCATAGTAGCTGAGCTGTAGCCTAAGACACCGGTATAGGTTCCCTTGGCCGTAGTTTCATCGGTACTATTTGTAATAGTTTCCTGCCAGGTAGATTTGTTGGCGTTCCAAACACTGGTTGCATCACTGTTCTTCCAACCGCTGGCTGTCATCTTGTAAGAAGAGGTAGCAGGGTCAGCATCACCATAGGTCTTGCTGCCGGTAGTAGTAATAGTCAGAGCGGCCTTGTCAATTATGTATTTGTCGGTGTAAGTAACATTGTAGTTAGCTAAGACAGACGAGGCCTTGACAGCAGCGGTTAAAGCAATCTTGCCGTCAGTATAAGTGCCGGCATTGGTAGTGGCATCAGTACTATCTGCCAGCTTACTGGCACCGTTGTTGATGGCAGAGTTATAGGCGGTAGCATCCCAGCTCTTTAAACCATGGGTTTGAGCTATGTTGGAATTATCTACGGTATAGGTACCAGTATCAAAAAGTCCGGTCTTGGTATTCTTAGTATCGCCATAGCCTCTTTCTGCGGTAACATTAATGGTTAAATCAGCTTTTTCAATAGTATAGATATCGTGATAGAAAACCGTATAGTTCTTTAGTACATCGGCTGCCTGGGTTGTAGTGCCCAAGGTAAGATAAGTACCATCGATGCTGGTATAAGACGTCTTGGCAGCAGTATTTGCCAAAGTATTATCTTTATACGTAGCGACATCATATACCTGAGCAGTGTATTTTTCTGCATCGAAGTCCATTAAGCCATTGGCTATTGCCTTGGTAGAATCGTTTACAGTGTAAGTAGCGGAAGCAAAGGTATCGCCACTCTTAGTTGCACCATAGGTTCTTTTACCTGTAACATCAATGACTAAAGAAGCAGGCGTAATGGTTAAAATACCGGTTTTGACCTCTACTAGATAACCATTAGTAGAAGCAGTGGTCTTTTTGAGAGGAGTGCCATCCTTCCAGACAATATTTAAAAGTATGCCTTCAGTATCGCCTTTATAAGTGCCAACAGAAGCTTGTTTGTCAAAGCCTTTGCTAGATATAGCTATAGATTTAACCGCATTAATTAACTGTTCTTCATCACTAGCGGCAGCGGAATCATAAATAGTGCCTATGACAGTATAATTAGTGTCTTTGACACCCTTAGTATGTTTGTCAATATTATAATCTTCACCATACTTCTTGGTCAGATCTATAGGTGCTAAAACCAGGGTAGGTGTGGTCATAAAAATATAATGGCTGGCAGTATCGTCTTGGTTGGAAGATGTATCAGTACCTACTATTTTAGTACCAACCGTATCACCGGGTACATATTTTGTGCTCCAGTCAGCATAGCTGCCACTCTTTAGATAAGTGTTTATAGCTCCCGGACCGAAAGTATTAGGAGTAGGAGAATTGGAAAAGATACGCCAGTTACTGGTGGTAGGTACAGAAACGCCGGTGGAACCTACATTGTTAACAAAGTTGCTATGGGTTGCCAAAATAACCGTATTTTTATTATTTGTCGCATCACTGGTTACACCACTTACACTATCTACCGTATCGATGGTTAAAGTATTCTCGCCGTTGTTTAAACGGATGGTATCGTTGGTGGTATCGCCTTTACTGGTATCGCCTTTACTGGTAGCGGCAAATTTGGTAATGTTGTTGGCATTATCCAAATAAACCTGGGTGTCTGCTGTGATAGCCAGGTTTAAAGTGCCACTGGCACCGGGTGCCAAAGTACCGGCAGCGGTAGTCTCTTTGATCTGACCGCCGGTGACGCCTGTGTACATATGTACTACAGAGGTACCTGCCGGAGTAATGGCATTAGTTATATTAATGTTCTTGGTAGCAGTAGCAGAATCGTTGTTGCCTACTACCAGTTTAGAAGCGGTAATTTTATCAATTTCGCTATCGGACAATTCCAAAGTGTTAGCAGTAGTATCTACAGTAGAACCAAGATCAATGGTATTACCTGCAGTGTAATTGGATACGGTAACAACACCTGTAGTACCATTGGTAGTTACAGGCCCTTGTAGGTCTATCTTGTCGCCATAGAGAGTAATATCATCTTTGGTATCTACTGCAGAACCAACGGTAGTAGTACCTTTCAGAGTAATCTTGCTATCAGCACCACTATCATTAATAACCACATTGCCTAAGACCTTGGGAGTAGATAAAGCAGGACGGGTACCACCGGTGGCAAGATCAGTTACGTCATTGCCATTGGCTAAAATACCGGTGTCAGATTCCACATTGCCACTGGTGTAGATAGCTACGCCAGTGCCTGCAGTCACCTGACCTTTTAAGAGAGCGGAAGCGGCTCTGGTAGTAGCAGAATCAGAACCAATTGCAACGGCACCTTTTTGTGCTGTCAGGCTTGAATCAGCTTCTACAATACCTGTAGCAATCGTGTTGCCGGATTTATCATAACCGATGTTAATATTACCGGTAGCATCTACAAAATCTCTCATGGTTACGTTACCGGAAGAATAGATATTCATATCGCTGTAGAATTGCTTACCGGTGTAATAGTCGCCGGAAAGCTGTACAGAACCTTTAAAGGTCACATTACCGGTATTGTTCACATCCAATTGCCACAAAGTACGCTGAGAACCGATTTTGCCTGTGACTTCTACATCGCCCTTTCCTGAGGTGATGTTAAGGGCGGAACGAACCATATTGGTTTCTTGAATGTAGCCGGGAATTTCTTCGTCGTTACCTTTTTTTTGATTGCCGGCAAGGTTATCATCCCATTTAGCATCCCAGCCGTAACCAATAGTGGCTATGTTTTGTCCATTGCCATTATCATTGTTTGGTTCACCGGCATGCCATTTACTATAGGTATAATCCATACCGGCACTGGTACCATGAGGATTAGTATCAGTAGCAGTAGTTTTGCCAATAGTTTGCTGGAAGAAGGTCTTACCTGCTTCCGGACCGTCTGCCCAGTACCAGGTACGAGGCAGGGTATGAATGCCTTTAGTATAGGCACCAATAAAGTAGGCCGTATACATGGAGGTCTTCTCAAAGGTAGAAGCAACTACAGAATTTTCCAGGTTGGAGGTAATATTAGTTAAATAAGAGTCCCAAATATCGGCGCCACCGGTAGTGGTAATACCCTGGGAATTGGTATAAGCCAGAGTTCTGGCTTTATCCCAGGTAAGTAGATTATTGCCATCACCTGCTTTGATGGCTTTGTAGAAGTTACCGGAATCAATACGACCGTCAACTAAGACGCTACCGCCATCTGTTCCGTTGGCTGCAACGGTATTAAAGTTGGTAAAATCACCGGTAGCCAGCAGCAAATCACCATAAATCTTTAAATTGCCACCATAAGTAACCACATTGCGCGGAGTTCTGGTATCACTATCTATTAGTTTTTTTAATTCTGCTTCGGTAATTCCTATATAAGTACCTACGGTGCCAGCAGTAATGCTACTGCCACTTCCCATGGTAATATCACCGCCATGAGAATCCAGGTCTGCATTTAAAATTACGGCACCACTTTCTCGTCCGGCAGAATCGGACCAGAATTCCATGGCTAATTTTCCAAAGGAACTTTTGATATTAGCATCAATACGAATTTCTCGTTGAGCCTTTAACGTTAAAGTAGCATCACCGCCGGTAGTTTTGGTAATAGGAGATTCTACTAAGATATCGGCAACTTTGTTATTATCTTCAGCAGTAATAGCAACACTGGTACCGTTGTTTAGAGAGCTTTGAATGGAGGAAGCCAGTACGTGAGTAGTTATGGCTGAATCAGAGTTGTTGTCATAGGTGGTAGCAGACCAGGCCTTGCCACTGGTATTGTCGTCAATGATCACATACAAAGGATCCAGACTCCAGGTGCCACCCATGCCTTTTTCAGAAGAGGCGTTAATAATAGCTTCAGGTGCTATATAGAGATAAGCTCCGGAGGTGTCAATAGTACCACCGGTTTGGCTGCCGGTTGCTTTGGCGCTTAAATTAGCATCAGAATTTATATTGGTATATAAGCCCTTCACAGTAATGTTACCGCCTGCTGTATTTGCTTCAGCAGCGTTGGTGTTTAAAGTACCACCTACATTGACCACACCTTGGTCAGCACCGTCCAAGACTATTTCACCATTTTGGTTCTTTAAAGACTTTGCTTCAATAATACCTGTATTGGTAACTACAGAGTTAATTACTTTAGCTGCATCATTGGCCTTCATGACCACATAGCCACCATCTGCCTTAATATTTCCCTTATTCACAGCGGCAGCATTCACGGCTGCTTCATCTACGGCAAGATTTACTTTGCCGGAAATATCGGCAGACAGGGTAAAAGCATTACCGGCTCCCAGAGCGATAGTCCCTCGTGGTGCGGTAATGCTTCCTTCGTTGTTTACATTGTTAGCCATCAAAGCAACATAGCCACCTTCGGTAGCATTAAGGGAGCCTTGATTGGTTACACCGGCAGTAGAAGTGCCTGTGAAATTATATTTACTTGCTAAAAAATTAGCATCAGTAATGTCCTTGGTGGAAGCAGCAATGCCACCTACGTTAATAGAAGCACCGGCGGCAAAGGTTACACCGTTGGGGTTAATCAGGAAAACCTGACCGTTGGCGTTTAAGGAACCATAAATAACGGAAGCATCATTGCCAACAATTCTGTTTAAAGCAACAGAAGAGGCGTTAGGTTGTTTAAAGTTAACGGTTTCGTTTTTGGCAATATTGAATGATTGCCAATTAACACCCATTTTTGCAGTGTTTTGAGTAACATTCATGGTGTTACCACTTTGGGCAATGCTGCCACCGCCTGCGGTTACTGTTCCGTTTTGAGGTAGGGCAAAAGCAGTACTGGAAATTGACGTTATTAATAACGCCAGCAAGATTCTCTTTCGTAAATTTGATTTTTTCAATCCTAACATAGACATGATACTCCTTTAGCTTAATCTTCTTGTGCAAACAAATTAAAAATACATATAATTTAGGAATAACAATAATCAGATTAATATTATGCAAAAAAAATAGGAGATTTATCTGCGTATTTCAAGAAAATACGGGCATTTATGGCTTAAAAATAATTAAAAAATTATTGTTTGTAAACAGATATGTACTTTTAACATAAGACTAAACTAGAATGGTATATTTTTAATATCTTTTAGCTGTTTTTTGCCAGCAATATTGTTAGTCATAAAAGAGGAGACGTGTTATACTCAGAGGGTGAATTGCATAAAATTAGGAGTAGATTGTTATAATGTTTATTTGTAGTGAAGAATTTAAGAAAAAAATAATTATTATTTTAAAAGTAATGGTACCTATTCTCATAACTCAAGTGGCCATTATGAGCATGAATTTTTTTGATACTGTTATGTCCGGTCAGGCAGGTACCAATGATTTGGCAGGAGTGGCTATTGGTGCCAATATCTGGATGCCGATTTTTACCGGTATTAATGGTTTACTTTTAGCCTTAACGCCCATTGTGGCACATTTTAGAGGAGCCGGGGCAAGAAAGGATATTCCTATAGCAGTATTTAATGGCATTATTTTGGCTATAATAGTAAGCCTTGTCACTATCGTGGCAGGGTATATTTTACTACCTTACGTTTTGAATACCATGACCTTGACTCCGGCAGTGCGTAGGATAGGCGTATGGTATTTGGCCGCCTTGGCCGCAGGCATTGTGCCACTTTTTGTTACCAATGTTTTAAGGGCTTTTGTGGATACTATGGGGTATACTCAGATGACTATGCGCCTTTTTGCCATGACCTTGCCGATCAATGTTTTTTTCAATTGGGTATTTATCTTTGGCAAGCTTGGCATGCCGACTTTGGGTGGGATAGGAGCAGGCGTGGGGTCTGCCCTGACTTGTTGGCTTTTGGCTTTGGCATTTGTGGTACTTATTCATAAAATACCGGAACTAAGGTCTTATCATATTTTTGCCTGGTACGGTATTAGCTGGACAAGAATTAAAGAACATCTTACCCTGGGAATCCCAATGGGAACCTCTATTTTTTTTGAAACAAGTATTTTTGGCGTGGTAGCACTATTCATCAGTAAATTTGGTACAGCACCTATTGCTGCACATCAGGCGGCTATGAATTTTACCAGCCTTTTGTATATGTTGCCCTTGAGCTTTTCCTTGGCTTTAACTATTTTGGTGGGAGTGGAGATAGGTGCCAGGCGGTACGATGAGGCACAGCTTTTTGCCAAGACAGGTCGCTGGGCAAGCTGGATAGTCGCTACGCTTTTTGCAATTTTCTTATTTACCTGTCGGTACTATGTTGCAGCACTCTACAGTCCCGACCGAGAGATAATTTTGCTGGCTGGGAATTTTTTACTCTATGATGTGGTTTTTCAATTTTGTGATGCTACGGCAGCACCCATTCAGGGTATCTTGCGTGGCTACAAGGATATGAAGGCTCCTTTCTATTTTTCGCTTATTGCTTATTGGGTGATTTCTCTGCCTTTAGGGATTGGCCTGGATATTTGGGGCGGTCAAGGACCGTACGGTTATTGGCAGGGACTCATTGCCGGGATTTTCTTTTCGGCTTTGTTTTTAACTTTGCGCTTAAAATACATTGAAAAGAAAGTAAGGACGGGAAATAGGATAGTTTCAAAGTAAAGAATATGGCTACTGAATAGAGGAGACTCCACCGTAAAAAAATGGTAGACTCGTGAGAAAAAAACAAGATTTTTTGAAAGATAAACGCTAGATATGATATAATACCTTTCCATGGAGAGGTGTCCGAGTGGTCTATGGTAATTGACTCGAAATCAATCGTAGGTTAATCCCTACCGTGGGTTCGAATCCCACCCTCTCCGCCATATTAGTACAACTTTAGGATACAAGTGTATATTTAAAGGCTCTACCTTCAATATAAGAGGGTAGGGCCTTTTTGATGCAACAAAATTGGAAAGAAAATTTTGTTGGTGTATAATTAAATAAATTAGTATAACTTTGCGTTATATTTTGTACTGTTAAAAGTGGAGAGAAAAGAACATGAATACTAAAAAAATGTATGAAGATTATGAGGCTTCTAAAGACATATTGTTTGTAGATTTTTTTAATCCTTCTTTTAATCAGGAAGAACAGAGTGTTGTGGATAAATTGCGACAAAATGGTGTTAAGGTCAGATTTTTAGGCGCTGGTGATGGAAACATTGTAGGGTGCATAACATGTGTTCATATGTATGTTACGAGGCATCTGACAGAGTTGTTTATAGAGGGAATATTAATGCCAGAATTTGTCAACCTGTTAAATATGGTAGGAAAATATGTGGTGACAAAGTGGAAGTTGAATAAAACTAAAACACAAGAGGAAGTTTTGAAAAATCAAAATATGCAAATTAATGTGAAAAAAGATGATTTTAATATAGACATTATTATTCCTTGTAGTGTTAAAAAAGATAAAATTAAAGAATTTATGGATGGAGCAACAAATTTAATAAATTCTTTATCAAATAAAGATGATAAAGCAAAATATGATCAAAATGATTTGGTAATAGAATACCTTGATGAAACGAAAAGAGTAAAAATCAAAACCATGGATGAGTTTGCTCATGATTATGGATTAAAAAAAATACATAGTAAAAAATAAAATTATTTATGATTAAAATTAGTATATAAAAAACGACAGGCTGCTGTACCTGTCGTTTATTTTGTTACTTTATTGTAAATAAATATTTTAAACTGTATAATGAACAGTATATAGTTAATATTAATTCTTTGAAAACTGAAAATGAAGAATGATAATGGTGTTATTTTGAGAATAAAGTACTGTTACTTTCTATTTCTTCTTGAGAAAGAATTTTTACTTTTGTATTTGGAATCTCTAGTCCCCAGTTATCCCAACCAATAAAATTTCGGCGAGCAAAAAGTTCTATTTTTTTCTGTGTTGGAAACATTTTTGTTATGCCATCTATTACTAACTCCGGTTTCACACTGTGTTCACCACGATGAATTGAAACAAGCTGACGTATGTTTCTAGCTCCGCGTGGCGTTGGGAATAGACCTTTTTTAAAAGCAAGGACGAATTCCGTTTGTGATAAAGTATATCTTCCAGGATTGTGCACTTGTTTATCCCATACAAAAGCTACAGTTTTATATTCAAAGCCCCAGGCAGTGCCTAACTTAATAGAATTTTCAAGCTGAGGGCCAGTAGTCCACATAAAAAGGAGGCTGTTGTCTGCGGCAATGCTATTGACATCAAGCTCAATCAGATCACCTAACTTTAAAGTTGGATATTTAAAGTTTGCCGCACTAATAAATACATTTCTAGTAAAATTTATGTTTTCAGATTTAATGCTTGATTTATCATATTGCATTTTACCACCATAATCCCAAGGGGGATCTGCATATATGACATCATATTTTTCACAAGGGAGCTTTGGATACAATTCTTCAAGCGGGTTAATCTTTTTTCTCCTTTTTGCTTCGGGGTTATATTTTGAATAACCACTTATTGGTTTTTTATTAGTTTCATTCATTCGGAGTAGCTCCTTCCGTTTATATACTTTAGTATTTTAAATTAGATTTTAAGAATAGTCAATTTTATATTTGCCGTGTTGTTTTAGTAAATCTTTCGAATAAGAAATAGGGGATGGGGACAATGGCTACGCAAGAATTAAGAAAAAGGGGTAACTGGCAAACTGTTAGTGGAGCACACGCTTTAGAAGCGGAAGAAATTTTTCAACAAGCACTCCAATCTGCCCTTGAGGCTGTTTATCCAGGTAGATTTTTAGTTGATAGGCATCCTAAAGAGTTTGGTGACATTTACTCTACATATAAATTACCTGAAAATGTTTTGAATCAAATTTATAATGTTGATATTTCGAAAAGAAATGCAAACGGAGAATTAAAATATAAGTGGGGAATTACTATGGATTTTGCTATCAGAAACAAAGAAAATGGCAAAATCTTATTTGGCGAAATTAAGAGACAGGATGGTTGGATTGAAACTACAGAACCATCTGCAGGACGTGGCAATGCTCATGAAAGAAGTTGCAAGTATTTTACACCAGGATTAATGCGAGTGATAAGGGCTACTGGGCATATTTCTGAGGAAATTCTTCCCTTTTGGATCGTTATAGTAGGCGATATCACTAGAGATCCAAAAAGAAATAGAGAGATAGCCTTCTGGTTTCAAGAATACACTAAAAATTATTTTATGTGGCGAAATACAGATGATGTTGGTTCTCTATTAGACTTTTTTGAAAATAACTTACTACCATATTTATTATAGATACTGAAAACAAATTTTCAATTATTCAATTATATACATGTAAAATTATGATTAAAATAATGTTAGGAGAAAAGCTTATGAGCATAAAAATATTTATTTTTACAATGCTTCTTTGCTTGTCTTGTACATTTGTTGCTGCTAACGATGTCAGTGGTTTTAGAACCTATACCTGGGGAATGAGTACAAAACAGGTAAAATTAGTACAAAGAAGAACAGCTGATCAGATTGCTGAAAATGATACTGATTTAATAAAACAAGTTAATGAAATATATAATATTCAGTCTCTAAAACTTTATTTAAATAATCCAAAAATAGGAGAAGCAAGAATTTTTTGGGGAGGACTTCATTTTTATGATGATAAATTGACATCTATTTTGTTATTCACTCCATATGAAGATAAGGTTGCTGGTGAAAAAACGAAGATAGCTTTATTGAATTATTTCACAAAAAAATATGGTAAATTTGATAAAAAGGAAAATAACGGAAGCGATGAAAGGTATTATTGGAATTTTGGCAAAACATCAGCTTTTATAGAATTTTCTTTTGATAAAACAAATGAAAAATATTTCTCTGATATTTATATGCAAGACAATGCTTTGCACGAAAGCCAAGTGAGATATAGAAAAGCTGTAGAGGCAAAAAATAAAAAGTAAGGGATAAACACTAAAGGTTAAACACTAAAGGTTAAACACTAAAGGTTAAACACAGGTGCACAGCTTTAATGCTGCAAGCCTGTGCTTTTTTAATTATGTTCTTTCATCAAAATCGCTACTGCAAACTCTGCATCTTCACTTGCTGGCTTAATATCCCATCCGCGCTCGTAGCTTGCGACTACCATGTCTTCGCAAGAAATCCAGAGCTTGGAAATTTTTCCTCCGTCAATACCATACTTGCTGCCAACTTCGTAAACTTTTGCCTGGAACTTATAAACCTTGCCTTTGATTAACATTGCTCCGGTTTTCCACATAATGCCTGCCTCCTTGTTTTTTTGTTATACACATATTCGCTCTAGACCGGCATAATAGCAAGCGATATCAGGCAAGTATACGTTATACCTTGCAGCAAGCGATGCAAGAAAACAAGAAAATGAGATTCTTATAGAATGATACATGAATATTAAATATTCTATAAGAATCTATTGACAAAATAAATAAAAAGTACTATATTCTTAATTAAGGAAAGAAGCCAAAGGGGGAAATTTAATGTTTAAACAAATGGAATTTTCAAATGCATCTGCTCCTATTATGAATATAGTCAATTCTATTGAAACTGTAAAATTTGGCGGTTTAGATCTGCAACCGTCATATCAACGAGGTTATGTTTGGAAGGATGATTTTAAAGATAAATTAATTTACAGTATTATAAAACAATATCCTACAGGTAATATTAGTATTCGCGTTCTCCAAGAAAAAAATGATAAGAGTGCTACAAGAGAAGTTGTTGATGGACAACAACGGTTAACAACAATATGGAATTTTGTTTCAGATAAATATGTTGTTAAAAGCGAGTGGTCAAGAAAAATTATTGAAGAAATCCAAGGTTATTTTCTTAATGCTAACATACCGGATAAAGCATTAGACAAACTTGTAAAAAAACTAGGTAATAAGGGAAAAATTTCAATCAAATTTTCAGATCTTCCTTTTGTTATTAAAAATAATATTAATTCTTATAATTTAGCTGTTACTTCTATTTCCAATGCATCAGAAGAACAAATTAGGGAATATTTTAGATTTTTACAAAATCAGGAGAGGCTAAGAGCTGGAGAAATAATCAATTCTATGCCTGCAACTAATTTAGAAAAACTCCTTGATGAAATTAGTAATAAAACATTGTTCTTAGACAAAATTGGGTTTTCTGATGATAGGAGTGAATTTGATAAGATATTCTATAGCATAATAGGTTTGTTTGATAGCAAATTATCATTTGGTTCTGCTGATAAAACAATACAAAACTATGCAGCAAAGGCATTGTATCCTGTATCTGGTTTGCCTAGAACTAAAGAAATGATACGACAAATTAATGCAATAATTAATGCTGATAATGTTGGAACACTCGCTACAAGAAAGCGTTATCTTAAATATTTTCTTCTGTTAGCCGGATTGGGATATGTAGATTTTACAATACAGACAGAAGAAAAGTTGAAAAATTTAAAGCAAATTGATGATGCATTATCTGTATTCTTTTCCGCAAAAGCAAATGTTGTGCAAGAAAGATTCAAGGGTTGCCCCAAAGAAGTTATAAGCGAATTGAGATTAGTGGCTCTTTTGACTAAAGGTGGACATTCATTAGCTAGAGTTGAAAACAGGATGAGAATTTTAGCGCATTATGTTAACGATTTGAATGGAAACATGACACCTTCTGAAGTTAAGCTAATAGAGGAGTAGCACGGTTAATTGTTGGATTGATGCCTATTTGACAGCTAATAGGCTTTGTGATACATTACATCTACAAAAAGCAGTACTTAATTTGTCCTTCGGCAATTGGAGCCGATGAGTGGCAAATTAGGTGCTGCTTTTTATTAGCTTTTTTTAACGTTTAGTTATCTGCTCTAAATGTATATAATTACAAACAATAATAAGCCAGTATATTTCATTCCTCCCCGAACATGATGAACCTTACATATTCTTTTTTGTGTTCTTCCAAGTAGACTACCAGTTCATAATAGCCACGTTCGTTGGCTAGGAATTGTATCATGTTGGTATCAAACATATTGGTAAGGCCGGTATCACGGATTTCTAAAATTTGTTTTTTAACCTTCTTGTCCATCTTTACTTTTAACCTCCTTCCAGGCAGCATTGCCGGTAAGGTTCCTGAGCAGGACTTTGCGCACTTTCTTTGAGTCGTTACCAATGAAGCCTAAGCGAAGCAAGAAGCACCGGAAGGCATACTTTTCATTGACCACAGGCTTTTCTTTAGCGGTTACCTTCTTTTGCTTTCTGGCCATGTCGCAGATGGCGCAAACAAACCGGCTATAGGCTTCTATCAAGTCAGCATCCTGCGGATCTACCGTGAACCATGGGAAGGTGACATTTTCTTCTTCTTCAATTGCTTCTGGCAGGTCTTTAAGGCCAAGAGCCTTCTGAATGAGTTTGCCTTTGGCGGCAAGAAGGTTATTCAGGTTCTCCCATGTTTCAGGAGTAAATAGGCTTCTGGGCATTGCTACCGTAAGGTTCATGGGTTCGTCCTTTTCTGATTCTGCCTTGTAGCCTCTGTTGGCCAGTTGCTCAAGAAGAATCTTCATGGCTGTGGAATTTACCTGCTCATCCCAAAGAAGCGTACCATTCTTATCTAGCGTTAAATTGCCAACCTCATAAGCACAGGTGGGGACGCCTTTGTAAACCGGTTTCGTTAAGGTCAATTCGCTAAGAACATTAACCAGAGCCTTTCTTTCCTTGCCTTGCACGTTGAATTTTGCTTGCATAATAAAACCTCCCTTTGTTTTGGTATGTACATATATCACTCTAAAGGGAGGAAATAGCAAGCTATTATGTGCAAGTATACAAGATTTCTTGACTGGAAAAATATCTTATGGTATTCTTTAATTACTGATGGATATGTGCTCGGCACGTGAGCAATACATATTCGCTTTCAGAAGAGGGACGCAAGCGCCTGGACAGCCCCTCCCATTACTTGATCTTATATTCTGTATAAGGTCTTTTTTTTATGCCAAGTGTTTATATCTTTATTTTCTTTTCCAGGCCACCCATAAACCTATAGACGAGGGTTCCATCCTTGTGGATTGTTACACTTTCCATAGTGGAATCCCAGAGCTCTTCATCAAATTCAGGTACAAGAACTTCTTGCTTTTCTAGCTTGTCCAGAAAGGCCGTGAGCTTTTGTGCCTGTTCTTTTTTTGCAGCAATGGTAGCTTCCGTATCAGCTAGTTCTTTTTCAAGTCTTTCATATTTGTTAGAAAGAGCATTGTAGCGCTTCTGGTATTTTTCTTGGTCCAGAGCAGTTTTGCTGTTTTCTGATATGAGTTTTTGAGCCAACAGGCTAGTGGCTTCCATATCGTCTTTCATGGTTAGGACCTTATTTTCCAGACTTGAACAATCTGTTAGGAAGAGAACCATCTTGCGATGTTCTGTTATTATCTCATCCTTGCAATCTATGATGGCATTAAAAACTTTTATGAAGTTTTCCTTGATGACCGTTTCACTAACAGGCTTGCAGGGGCATTTATGTTTGCCGTCATATTTCTTCATACATCGCCACATGACACGTCTGTACTTGTCCGTGCTATGCCAGGTCTTAGGTACATATATGGAACCGCATTCTCCGCAGATGAGTTTTCCGCTAAGAAAATTTATTTTACGACCAAAATACAGCGACTTTCTGCGTTTCAGTTCTACCTGTACATGGTCAAAGACGGCAGGCCGGATGATGGCCGGATGGCTGCCATGAACATAGTATTGCTTTATTTCGCCTTCATTCTTCTTTTGCTTTTTGGTTAGGAAATCTACTGTGAATGCTTTCTGCAATAAGGCATCGCCTTTATATTTTTCATTGGATAAGATGCTCTCAATGGTGGAGATGTACCATTTCTTTCTGCCTTTGGCAGTTAATATTCCTTTGCTCATTAGTTCATTGGCAATACAGCCAGGAGGATATCCTTCCAAGAAACGCTTGTAGATATATTCCACAGTTTTAGCTTCTTCCGGAATAATCTCCGGCCTGCCATTGGCACCTTTTTTGTAGCCTAGGAAGGCTTTATAGGGCAGCATCAGTTTGCCATCTGCAAATCTTTTCCTTTGGCCCCAGGTGACATTTTCAGAGATGCTCCGGCTTTCTTCCTGTGCCAGGGAGCTCATGATGGTTATTAAAAGCTCTCCCTTGGAATCCATGGTGTAAATATTTTCCTTTTCAAAAAAGACCTCTACACCTTTTTCCTTCAGCTTCCTTACATTGGTAAGGGTATCCACCGTGTTCCTGGCGAACCGGCTGACGGACTTGGTAAGGATGAGGTCTATCTTGCCATCCAAGGCATCCTTGATCATGGCATTGAAGCCTTCACGCTTCTTGGTGTTGGTAGCGGATATGCCTTCATCTGTGTAGATTTTTACAAACTCCCATTCCTTCCTGGCTTGAATGAGCTTGGTGTAGTAGTCTATCTGGGCGGCATAGGAGCTGACCTGTTCTTCGTATTCTGTGGATACACGGGCATAGGCAGCTACGCGTTTCTTATGCACTGCAAGGTTGTCCCCAGAGGCAAAGATGGACGGTTTCTTTACGGGTATTTCAATTACTTGTCTTTGTTCCATTCTTCTTCCTTTCCGGTCCATAGGACCATTTCTTGTTGTAGGTTTTATGGTTAAGCCTTACCTGGAGACGGCCGTCACCTAAGACAATTATCTCCTGTAGGGCTTTATGCTCTTTTTTATATATCTTCATTAAGACTTCTTCCGGCACTTTCTTGTTAGGGCATTTGTCCTTGCCTTCATAGAAATATGTATGGCATTGCCAGAAGTACTTGCCTCTTAGCTTCTTGCGGATATAATGCTTGTGGCATAGGCCACAGACCACCTTATCATATAGGACGTGCTTCTCTGTGCTTTTAGGTATGGAAGTGCTTCTGTTTTCCTTCAGCTTTTCCTGAACCTTGGCAAAGAGCTCACGGCTTATTATGGCGGGGTGGGAATTCCTTACATAGTATTTTGGTAGTTCATTTTGGTTATTTATGAGCTTTTTATCTAGATGGTTGTTTACAAACCTTTTCTGCAAAAGGGTATCTCCCATGTATTTTTCATTATGCAGTACCTTGCGTATGCGCCGGTCTGTCCAATTACCGGTACTACCTTGCTCATTTAAAGTACGAGCAAGTTCCAGGGCAGGGGTGCCATTGGCATACTGGGTGAATATTTCTTCTACAATCTTAGCTTCATCAGGATTTATGGTCAGGCTGCCTTTTTTGACATGGTAGCCGAACAGCCTTCTGATGTTTATTTGCCTGCCTTCTTTATAGGCTTTACGGATATGCCATTTGCAGTTATCACTTACGGACTTGCTTTCAGCTTGGGCAAAGGAAGCAAGAAGGGTTAGCATAAGCTCGCCTTCATTGCTCATGGTATGGATGTTCTGTTCTTCAAAATAAACATCTATGCCTTTGTCCTTAAGCATTCTTACCTTTTCTAAAAGTATTACAGTGTTCCTGGAGAAACGGGAGATGGACTTGGTGATAATCATGTCTATCTTGCCATCCAGGCAATCTTTAAGAAGCCTTTGGAATTCCGGCCTGCTTTCCTTGGTACCTGTTAGGCCGTTATCTGAATACACACCACAGTACCGCCAGGAGGGGTTGGACTGGATGAGCTTGCTGTAGTAGCTTACCTGTGCTGACAGAGAATGAAGCATGGTATCCTTCTCCGTGGACACACGGGCATAGGCTGCTACATTGCGTTGTTTAAGACTTTTTGTATTTTGGGTTTCGATGATTTCAATGTCTAAAGCCATAGTCCTACCTCCTTTGGTATTGTGATATTAGCTCTGAAGCTGACTTATATCAAGTTAATAATCAGGCTGCCAGATAGCCAAAAAATGGCTGAAAATGCTGTGCTAAATGAATGTCCATGAGCTTATACTGTACCTCATCTATAAGACCTTGCTTCAGCATAGTCTGGGCTATGGACAGGGCCAGACGATACTTTAATTCTCTTTTAAATTCTTCCCTGGTCATGATGACCACCTCCTTTTTGGTATGACGGATATTAGCTCTGAAAGCGGATACTATCAAGCTTTATTTACTTGAATGACTTTCACAGCTTCGGAGCGGACAAGTCTGCCATCTAGGAATTGATTAGACAAATAACCAATCTGGTCTAATACGGCAAAGTTTTCTATCAACGTTTGAATTGATACTTGGCTCATATCGCAAATCCAGTAGTAACTGAAATCACCGAAGGCGATGGGCTTGTTGCCTGCCGTAGCATTAGGCATGAATTCAGAGAACAGGACTTTTTTGCCCAGAATGGTATCATCACTGTCACGCCATAAATAATTTCCGTTGTCATCTTTTAGAGTGCGTAGTGTAAAAGCTGTTTCGTCATTCATAAGCCATACGCCTCTGCTCCGGTATTCTGGTTTTACAGAGAAGTAGAGCTTTATGACATTATCGTAGGTTAGAGCAGGGGAAGTTACTCCGATGTCGGCACTATCTGTTTTATTGAGAATGCCTATGGGCATATCGATGCCGGTGCCATTGATAAAGGCATTGCTTTCTGTTCGGCCAAAACTTCTAGACAAGCGTTCTACTAAATGCTTCTCCAGATTAAACTGTCTGTCATGAACGAAGTCTTCGTCTAATCGAATAAGGGAACACATTTTGTGCCCGTTAATATTTTTTTGAACAAAATCATCCATGGCATCATAAGGAGAAACTGCTTCGCCTTCCGGTATGAAGGCAGCAGTGTCATTGCATAACTTTGCCATAATCTTAGATGGGGTGTGATAGGCAGTTAAAGAAGTAGCAAGCTGCCTAAAAAGGCTTTCCTTCTTTATAAGCTTTTCGTATTGGGCAAGCAGCATGGATGGAAGTTCAAATCCACCGGTGTGCTTATCAAGTCCTGCTACAAGGTCAGGATAGTTGTGATCAACATTCTTTAGATATTTTAAAAAATTAATTTCATATTCCGGTGTGTTTGTTAAAGAAAATGTTCTTAAATTAGTCATTATTATGGCCTCCTGAATTACCGTATTTGTGACAAGTCTTGCATTCGAATAACGCTAAGATGTGCATATCGCTGGCCGGAGCTACTAATTTGAGCTTGGCATTGCAATATGGACAAGTGATGGAAAAATGGCTGGCTTCGTTTCTGAAGTCATCTCCGCCTTTGCAGTGTAATCTGAAAAGACCATCGGTTTCTTCTTCAAGATAAAAACCGGAAAACTTGAATTTTTCTGCACCTTTTTTTGTAAAAGGTGTATTTAACGGCTTCCGATAATAACCAAACTTACCTCCACCAATTACTGGGAAACAATCTCTTACTGACATAATTAATTCCTTCTTTCTGCGCTTTTGCGCTATAAAATGTATTTTTACTAACAATGGGGCAATTCCCATAAAACTTTCGCGTTTTTATGCGTTTGACCAAGCGCCCGTTGACGCATGGCTTTGGTACAGAGATTTGACCTCCCCTAGCCACAATTAGGGCAGGAGTACAAACCTAGCTTTTCTCCGTTTCTGGTAGGGGAGATTAGCTTTAAAACAGCACCGCAGTATGGACAATGTACTTTATAGCCTCTGTAATCAGCAGTGCTATATGGTTCATTGGTATACAGCCTGAAGTTATGCAGAGCATCTTCAGCCAGGTACAAATGGTGCTTTTCACTGATAGCAGCCTTGTCCGTGTACGGGAACATAGGAACTTTATCTATGCCGTCACTGTCCATGTCGATGAGTGGATAATATTTCATAGTTACCACACTCCTAATCTTCCAGGCTTCTAAAACGGCCTTTACAATAAGCAATAGCCTCATCGTAGGGTCCAAAGAAGATACAGGAGAAGCCATATTCTACCTTCCAAATGGGTGCTTCCCTGTCTTTACACTTGGAGATAACAACAGGATCACCAATTTTGGTCTGCAGGAGAGCCTTGCATTCATAATTGCCGTGGGAAAAGTTACTTAGATAGCTGTTGTTTAGTTTGGGTTTTAAACCGTAAAAAACTCTTTTTAACATAATTTTTTCCTCCTTATAAGAAAATACTTACTAATTTGGGGGCATTTACATAATTCTTGGCATATACCCCGTTTGAAAACGCGTTTTTGTGCGTTTAGCCAAGCGCCCGTTATCGAGCTGTTTTGGCCTAGAGATTGATACCGCCCTACCATGCTTTAGGCGGGATTATGGACACGGGTACTAATTGAAGATGAACCACCTCCTAAAATTTGGGGCAGCTTGGGGCAGGTAAAAAGGGTAATTCTCTATAGAAACACAATTTTTAAAATGACCTATTTTACCTGCCACATCCTGCCCCATGTGTTTTATCTATGCAGGAAATCAGAAACTAATTTGTAACCTATAACCATGGTGGTCTTTTCACCTCCTATTTTTGGACGCTTGCGTCTGACTTCCATAAGGCTGGACAGGCTTTGCTTGAAGTTCCTCATGCTTTCCGCATATTGGCCATTGTCCGTACACCAAATCCTGTATTTGTCGTAGACATTGGCGGTGTAATCTTCGTAGTTGGCACCTTCTTCCATGCAATCTTCTACGAAGAGCAGAGTCTTGTTGCTGTCATGCTGATATTGCTTGGTAGCTTTTATCACAGATTCTGGTTGGACAAGACCTTCCTTATGCAGCATTTCATAGCCACGGATGAGCCAGTTCAAGATGGCAGATTGTACTTCCGGAGAAGCGAATTCATGCTTTAGTCCCTTGTCCTGTTCAGCTTCATCAAAGTGTCTTTCAAAGGGGATGATGATGACGCGTCCGCTAGTGAAGATGGTTATGTCGTTTACCACAGGAAGGTAATTGGTATTGATGTAGAGCTTGAATTGGGGAGAGAAGTCAAAGCTGTTTTCATGGAGGAACCTGGCGTTCAGGGTGTCATTACCGGTCATGCTTTTTACTTGCGAAGTGTTTAGAATCAAGCCTTTGCCAGGTTCGGCAATATTCACAAACCGCACTCCGGCAAGGCGGGCAATGTCCTCACTAGGGTTACTGCTATTGTTATTGGCCTTCAAAGCTATGGTTTCCGGTCTAGCAGTACATCCGTAGCCGCCAAATACTTTGAGCACGCTTTCACATAAGGTGCCTTTGCCGTTTCTGGTACTAGCGCCATACAAGACGCTCATACATTCATGGCGGGTATCTCCGCTTAAGGCATAACCTAAAATCTTTTGTAGGAATTTGGTCTTTTCCATATCTCCGCTCATGATTTCATTAATGAAACTATTCCAGCGTTCGCTTTGAGCCTTGGCATCATAGTTCACAGGAGAAATCTTGGTTAAGCGGTCAGATGCCTGATGCTCGGTGAAGGAACCGGTATCTAGGTGCAGGGTTCCATTAGCACAGTTAAATATGTATGTATCGCTGTCGAACAAGGCATAGGGGATAGGGTGGTAGACCTGGGCATCTTTTAAGACGTTGACTCTGTACCCATGGGTTTGCCATTTCCTTGTATAGTTCATGTATTGCTTACGCAGGTCATCGTTGAAAATCTTGATGGCAAACACATGAAGCAATTTGGCTAGTTCCATGCAATAGAACATGGCCTTTAAATTACCGGTATCCTGTGACCATATGCCACCGGAATAAAAGAACCAGCTCCTGCGTTCCGGAACATAGCGAAGGATGTGCTTGTAGTAATCTGCAAAGAGCTTTCCGGCTCCGATATCTGTCCAGGGATAAGTTTTGTTATCTATGGGATTCACTTTTTCCAGGCGATGAAGTTCATCGTTGAAATCTTCATCTGCGTCACCTGTGTCAACTGGAGAATAGAAACTTTTCAAACTACTAACGGCCTTGGCGATGGTTATATTGCCGTAGGTATCTGTACCATGCTTCTCGTTCCATTTGGCCCTCATAAGGTTAGACTTTCTAAAAAGCCGGTCTACCTGATCGGCATTGCCATTGGCATAAAAAGCAAGGATTGTACACAAGGCAAGGTCCGCTTCACTGTTAGAAGCGTAGCCTTCCGTACTTCCTGACCAGAGCTTATTGAACTTTTCCTTGTTCTTTGCTGTGCTGGCCACGGCAAGGACGGAATCATCTGATAGATAGCTTTCGTGTGAAGGTTGTCCGGTAGCTTGATTTACAGGAGTAATCCTTGGCATGATGGTTTCAAGGAGCCATTTGATACCGGCTTCTTCCAAGGCGATGTCCTTTTCTTGGTACACATTACCGGTTACCGTAACAAAACGATTAGTACAGCCTGCAGCATAAACTTCTACAGGACCGCGCTTGATGTAGTAGGTATCCCTGTCATATATGAAACCTTCCGGCATCAGGACGAAGATGCGAAGACCGGTACCGCTTGGACTTATTTCTATGTAGGTGTTTTTAAAATGAGCTACAACTTCTGCTCCAAGCTGGTCCAATTTGCCATCCTTCAGACAATGGTCCAGGTCTATGGCGATTATGTTTCCTTCAACTCTTATGCCTAGGCCGTCATAGCCTTTCAGGGCTTTCAAGGCTGTACCATAATCCTTGAAGGAATCCGGTCTGTTTACTCTGGCGTTTTTACCGTTGGCAGGGTTATATGGGACCTTGGTCTTCCTGCCATCTACTGATTTGTATTTCCAGGTACACCAGATATTTCTATTCTTCAGTACCTGTGGTATTTTCTTACAATTCATTTGATTTTTCTCCTTTTCAGTTTGTTCTTCTATTACCCACTGGAGGTTTAGGGACCATTTTGACGAAAATTTTTAAATATTTGTTATATCCCCCACAAGTCTCAGGCAAAAAAATATGCCTGCTTTTTAACCACTAGGGGAAAATATTTGAGTGGTCCTTATATCTGTAAGCGAAAAATACTGATGATTAGAACCTCCTTATTGAATTTATATAAAAAGCGTAAATGTTGAACTGGCCAGTTTCATGACGCTTATTGACTAAGAGCATTGTAAAAGTTAAATATGCAAGGTATTTGCTTATTTAAAAATATTTCTAGAATTTTTTTCTTTGAGATTAACTATAAGGTTTAAAGGTGAAGGTTTCTTGCACCTTTAAAAACTTTTTTCAAAACTAACGATAAAGTTTAAAGATGCCAGTTCTTGGCATGTTTAAAAAATATTTTTAATTTCTTTTAGTGTAAAAGTTAAAGTGGTCAGATTATGGACACTTTAAAAAATTTTTTTAAATTTGTATACAATTTGCTATCTTCCTAATAGTCCAAGGACAAAAGGACACAATTTGAACGAAAAAATGGCAAAAAAATACTCCAAGGCAAGAAACCTTGAAGTAAGTAGAAAAATGCTTATTATAGAATTGTTTTGTTAAGCTACATTGACAAATTGCAAGTTTTCTTGTACTATAAATGTAACAGAGTTGCCTGGTGTCATTTATGACATTGGGGACCAGCTGGGCCATGTGCTCAGCTTTTTTACTTTTAGGAGAAAATTATGGAACTTGTAGAAAATATAGAATTAAAAAAACCATTAACTTTTGATGAACAAGTAGAAAAACTTAAAACACATGGACTTATTATTGCGCATGAGGATGAGGCTAAGAAAGTACTCCGTAAAGTTAATTATTACAGATTTACAGGATATGCCTTGCAATTTAGACAATCTAAGTTTAATAGCGACTATGTTGGTGGAACAACTTTTGAACGTGTATATAAATTATGTGTGCTAGATGAAATGCTACGAGATGTGCTTAGAAAGTATATAGAAAAAGTTGAAGTGTATTATAAAACGCAAATAGCATATGGATTCACTTTTTCTAAATGCAATGTTCCTCCTTATAATCAACATTATGACGCAACAAATTTTTATAATAGGCTAGGATATCAAGAAATAGTTGATAGTTTTGCAAAAGAGAGAAACTATTATAAGGATAGTCTTATTGTAAAACATCATAAGAAGAAATATGGCGGTAAAATGCCACTTTGGGTTATCATGGAGTTAATGTCTTTTTCAAACGTTTCTAAATTGTATAGCTCAATGTATTTTTCTGAAAAAGATATTATTGCGCAAGCTGTAGGGACTGGTAGAGAAACACTAGTAAATAATTTGCACTGCCTATCAGTTTTACGTAATAAATGTGCACACGCAGCAAGGCTGTATAATACGTTGTTTAATCCTCCGGCTATGTTTACAAAGGCTTTCTTGAGAAAATATACTGAAGTGAAGAATGATTCTTTATTTGCATATGTAATTGTATTGGCAAAACGTCTTCCGGATACGGAAAGTAAGAAGGTCTTAATTTCTGACATTGGAAATATAGTTAAACAATTTGATAAGCGTGATATAAGCAGAATTGGATTTCCTGAGAATTATTTAGCGATATTAACAAAGGAATCTAACTGCGATTAGAGTTGAAAATTGTAATATATGAAAAGCAAAAAAAATAGCCTCCAAATAACAAAAATTTGGAGACCGGAAAGACTGATGGATACTAGGCTTATACACTTGTATCCCGCAGTCGTCCTTAGACATATTAGTACTAAATTAGGATACAAATGTATATTTAAAGGCTCTACCTTATTAGAGGGTAGGGCCTTTTTGGTGTGATATAATTAAATTATTAAATATTTACGGAGGTAAATATCATGCCTACAACAGTGATTACGACTACATTTTCAAATGAAGGAACTCGCAACGAAGTAAGGATGCGTGTAATTGATGTAATGGCTAAAGAATTGCCTGGGACAGGAACTGATAATGATGCTTCTAAATATATATACTATGTTGAGACGTTAAGTGATGGTAAACGTGTATATTTACAACGTCCAGCAAATTTGCATAATGGGTTTGATTTTTTAGTATGTGTTGAAAATATAAATTATGCCAAAACAGGAGAACGAAGAAGAAATTATCCTAAGCATACAGATTTTGGGGAAGATTTGAGAAGTAAAAAAGTTGAAAATAGAGAGATGTATTCAAAGTTATTTCACGTACTGCAACAAGTATACGAGTGCCATGATGTGTCTGATAGTGAATTATCGGGGATAAAGTTTACGACAGGCTATCCGGTTGACCATATTGTGAAAGCTATAAAGTGGTTATTTATAGAACAGGATATTAGGTATTGGAATTATTCTGGTCGAAATATGACCTGGGGAATAATTCCACAACCATAACAAACAAATTTTCGCATTTTGGTATTGCTATTATTCTAATAATAGAACATAATATATATAGGTTGCTTGAGGAGGTATATATTATGGAATACATGACTGCCAAAGAAACTGCAGAAAAATGGAATATTTCACAGCGTAGAGTTTCCATTTTGTGCGCAGAGGGACGTATTGAAGGGGCTGAGCATTTTGGCAAAATGTGGAAGATTCCTTTCACAGCAATAAAGCCAGAAGATAAAAGAGAGGTTCTACATGTTGTTGATGATGGAAATGTAAAGCCATTCATTAAATGGGCCGGTGGGAAAAATCAAATACTTGATGAAATCCGTAAGGCATATCCAACAGGACTAGGTAAAACGATAACAAAGTATGCTGAACCATTTGTTGGCGGCGGGGCTGTCTTATTTGATGTTTTAAGTACTTACAGGTTTAAAAGTGTATATATAAGCGACACTAATGCAGAACTTATTAATACATATATTGCGGTCAAAGATTCGGTAGATAAGCTGATTGTAAAATTGCAAGCATTAGAAACAGAATATTTAAGCCAGGAACCGAAAGACAGAAAAGCAGTATATTTAGAAAAACGGTCTAGATTTAATTATCTAAAACGTTGCGGAGACTTTATCACAGATTTAGAAAAGGCAGCTCTTTTTATTTTCTTAAATAAGACGTGCTTTAACGGTTTATATAGAGTGAATAAAAAAGGCGAATTCAATGTACCTATGGGTGCGTACAAGAATCCGCTTATTTGTGATGCTAAGAATCTTAAACGCATATCTGTATTATTACAAAATGTAAAGATAGTTTGTGGTGATTATCGTAAGGCGGAAAAATTTATTAATAATAAAACATTTGTCTATATAGATCCACCATATAGACCACTTAACGAAACTTCACTTTTTACATCCTATACGAATGAAGGATTTTCTGATAGAGAGCAAAAAGAATTAGCGCTTTTTGTAGATGATATGACAGTCAAGGGAGCTAAAATTATAGTAAGTAATTCTGATCCAAAGAACGTTAATGAAAATGATAACTTCTTTGACGATTTATATTCCAAACACCATATTAATCGTATTAAAGCAACACGGATGATTAATTCAAAGGCAAAAGGTAGAGGGAAGATAAGTGAGTTGCTTATAGAAAATTTTTAGAAGAGGTGCACTGTGAAGAAAAATTTTGATGAATGGTTAAAAACTTTTAGAAAAAGCATTTCGGACTATGGATATTATATTGATTTTCCAAAGGTATATGCCAATGTTGATAAAATAAAAGTTGAACTAAACATACTGAATTCACTTATAGGTTCCAAGAATATTAAAAGTGACTTTAAACAGTTGCTAACAAAATATCCAGAAACATTAAAATGTATACCAATATTGCTTGCAGTTAGAACAAAAGAGATATTTGCGCTAGACGTTGATGGAGAATTCAACTATTCTTTTAGTAATATGAATTATTCCGCAGAACAATATTGCTCGTTCATGGAAAAGACTGGTTTATTTGAGCTATTGGAACAACACATAATTAATAATTTGTATGATTATGCTACTGGCGTAGAAACCGGACTTGATTCTAATGGCCGCAAAAATAGAGGCGGTCACTTGATGGAAAATGTTGTAGAAAGTTACATTAAGAAAACTGGTCTAACTCGTGATAAAGAGTATTTTAAAGAAATGTATATTCATGAAATTACAGAAAAGTGGAATTATGATCTTTCTTCTGTTTCTAATGAGGGAAAGATGGAAAAACGTTTTGATTTTGTCGTTAAGACAAAGAACAACCTTTATGTTATTGAAACCAATTTCTATTCTAGTGGTGGATCTAAGCTAAATGAAACAGCACGTAGCTATAAAACATTAGCACAAGAAATTGCGCCTTTGAAAGGTGTTAATTTTGTTTGGTTTACCGATGGGGAAGGTTGGAAAAGCGCTAGACACAATTTAGAAGAGACCTTTGACATTATGGAGCATGTATATAACATTGAAGATATGAAAAATGGCATAATGAAGGAGCTCTTTATTGAAAAATAAGGTGCTTAAAAGAAAGGCTGTGAGCTACTAGTGGCAACAAAGAAAATTACGAAATGGGAACCAGAAGATTTTGAACAGGAAATGACCACGGTATGGAGCTTTCCTAAACGCGGTGATTGGGCCACACATGATGCTAAATGGCGTGGTAATTGGTCTCCATACATTCCTAGAAATTTAATGCTCAGGTATTCCAAAGAAGGAGATAAAGTACTAGACCAATTTGCTGGTGGTGGTACTACTCTTGTTGAGGCAAAACTACTTAACCGAAACATAATTGGCGTGGATGTTAATGAAGAAGCACTAGAAAGATGCAGAGAAAAGGTTAAATTCGATTATGAACCTGCCAAAGGAAAGGTCCACATAAGAAAAGGTGACGCAAGACATCTGAAGTTTATAAAAGACGATACTATTGATTTCATTTGTACGCATCCACCATACGCAAATATTATTGAATATAGTGAGGATATTAAAGAAGATTTATCCCATTGTAAAATACCGGAATTCTTGAAAGAAATGGAAAAGGTTGCTAGTGAATGCCACAGAGTGTTAAAGAAAGATAAATTCTGTGCAATTCTAATGGGTGATACAAGACAAAAAGGATGCATGATTCCCCTGGGGTTTGAAGTTATGCAAATATTCCTGAACCAAGGATTTAAATTAAAAGAAATAATCATCAAGGAACAGCATAATTGCAAAGCCACAGGCTACTGGAAGACAAGTAGTTTAAAATACAATTTCTTTTTGATAGCGCACGAGTATTTGTTTGTATTTAGAAAATAAGAACATAGGCGCTTAAATGAGAAACAGACAGTGAATTGTGGATAAGAGGTTACAAGTAATGCTAAATTATATAAAGGATAATTTTGCTAAAATATTTGCAGTTGTTGGTACTGTATCAGCTGTTTTGGGTATGTATATAAATAACATATATTTGAGTAAATATGGGATATATGATTTCTATGTGGCAAATATAAAAATTATATATTCTGGATTTTTCTTTATCTTCTATTTTGTGGTGTTTACATTAATATTCTTTATTAATATGGATATTGCTAATCCTAAAAATAATACCGTGGTGACAGTATTTGGTAATTTTCTGTTTAAGTCTTTACTTTGTACTAATTATGTGTTTTATATTATATACATATCTAATATGGAGAACCTAAAAACTATTTCAAATACAAATATATTAGAACTATTTGTGATGCCGTGTACATTCTTTAATATGTATACATACCTTATGCTTATGTTAAATTCACGCGGAATTTTAACAAATCATTTGTTTGAAAGCTTATATTGCCATGATGGGCAAGTAGATAAGAAATTGATAGTCCTATTAAAGCGATTAGCTAATTTGTTAAAAGGAATAATATATATTACAACAATTATTACTCCATTTGCATATTTCCATATAACTGCGTATAGAAGATTATGCTTAATGTTTGTTGGATATTTTTTTTCTTTATTTATAGCATGTATTATATTTTTTGCACAAGAAGATAGCAAGGCAATATTTGCAATTGTTGGCTCCCCGTTTAACAATAAAGGATTAGATAAAAATAATATAAGAGCATTTGAAAAAACGCTTATAAAAATATTATTAATTATGATGTCTATTTATCTTATCATGAATAATACTAGTATATATGGAACAGAAATATTTCCATATATAGAACCGAAATATGGAGGCGCAAGACCGATAGCCATATCTGTCATGACGAAAGATGCTCAAATAGATGGAAGGCTTATTTATCAAAACAACGACTTCTTTTATTTGGCAGAATTTGGGAAAGACAATATTAGGATTATGAAAATTGGTGATATTATTTCGTATAAAAAAATTAATGCATCTTGTAATGAAGAGTAGTTTATGAAAACGCCAAAGTCCCATTACATAAAAATTAAAGAAGCACAGGCAAACAGCTTTAATGTTGTTTGCCTGTTTTTTTAGTTATGTTCTTGTATGAGAATTGCCACCGCAAGCTCTGCACCTTTACTTGATGGTTTTACATCCCATCCTCGTTCGTAACTTGCGACTACCATGTCTTCACAAGAAATCCAGAGCTTGGAGATTTTTCCTCCGTCAATACCATATTGGCTGCCAACCTTATAAATCTTTACTTGAAACTTATAAACTTTACCATGAATAAGCATTGCTCCAGTTCTCCACATAACTATTCCTCCCCGAACATGATGAACCGTACATATTCTTTCTTGTGTTCTTCCAAGTAGACTACCAGTTCATAATAACCACGTTCGTTGGCCAGAAATTGTACCATGTTGGTATCAAACATATTGGTGAGGCCGGTATCGCGAATGGCTAAAATTTGTCCTTTAACCTTCTTGTTCATTTTTGCTCTTAACCTCCTTCCAGGCAGCATTACCAGTAAGGTTTCTGAGCAGGACTTTGCGGACCTTCTTAGAATCTTCGCCAATGAAGCCTAAGCGGAGCAAGAAGCACCGGAAGGCATACTTTTCATTGACCACAGGCTTTTCTTTAGCGGTTACCTTCTTTTGCTTTCTGGCCATGTCACAGATGGCGCAAACAAACCGGCTATATGCTTCTACCAAGTCAGCATCTTTAGGATCTACTGTGAACCATGGGAAGGTAACATTTTCTTCTTCCTCAATTGCTTCTGGCAGGTCTTTAAGGCCAAGAGCCTTCTGAATGAGTTTGCCTTTGGCGGTAAGAAGGTTATTCAGGTTCTCCCATGTTTCAGGAGTAAATAGGCTTCTGGGCATTGCTACCGTAAGGTTCATGGGTTCTTCTTTTTCAGATTCTGTCTTGTAGCCTCTGTTGGCCAGTTGCTCAAGAAGTATCTTCATGGCTGTAGGATTTGCTTTCTCATCCCAAAGAAGCGTACCATTCTTATCTAGCGTTAAATTGCCAACCTCATAAGCACAGGTGGGGACGCCTTTGTAAACCGGTTTCGTTAAGGCTAATTCGCTAAGAACATTAACCAGAGCCTTTCTTTCCTTGCCTTGTACGTTGAATTTTGCTTGCATAATAAAACCTCCCTTTGTTTTGGTATGTACATATATCACTCTAAAGGGAGGAAATAGCAAGCAATTATGTGCAAGTATACAAGATTCCTTGACTAGAAAAATATCTTATGATACTCTTTAATTACTGATGGATATGTGCTCGGCACGTGAGCAATACATATTCGCTTTCAGAAGAGGGACGCAAGTGCCTGGACAGCCCCTCCCATTACTTGATCTTATATTCTGTATAAGGTCTTTTTTTTATGCCCAATGTGTTTATATCTTTATTTTCTTTTCCAGGCCACCCATAAACCTATAGACTAGGGTTCTATCCTTGTGGATTGTTACACTTTCCATAGTGGAATCCCAGAGCTCTTCATCAAATTCAGGTACAAGAACTTCTTGCTTTTCTAGCTTGTCCAGAAAGGCAGTGAGCTTTTGTGCCTGTTCTTTTTTTGCAGCAATGGTAGCTTCTGTATCGGCTAGTTCTTTTTCAAGCCTTTCATATTTAACAGAAAGAGCATTATAGCGCTTCTGGTATTTTTCTTGGTCTAAAGCTGTTTTGCTGTTTTCTGATATGAGCTTTTGTGCCAGAAGGCTAGTGGCTTCCATATCGTCTTTCATGGTTAGAACTTTGTTTTCCAAGGCTGAACAGTCCGTTAGGAAAAGAGCCATCTTGCGATGTTCCGCTATTATCTCATCCTTGCAGTCTATGATGGCATTAAAGACCTTTATGAAGCTTTCCTTGATAACTGCTTCGCTAATAGGTTTGCATGGGCATTTATGCTTTCCGTTATACTTCTTCATGCACAGCCACATGACACGTCTGTACTTGTCCGTGCTGTGCCAGGTCTTAGGTACATATACGGAACCACATTCTCCGCAGATGAGTTTTCCGCTAAGAAAGTTACGTCTGTGACCAAAATACAGCGACTTTCTGCGTTTCAGTTCTTTCTGCACATGGTCAAAGACGTCAGGCCGGATGATGGCAGGATGGCTGCCATGAACATAGTACTGCTTGACTTCGCCTTCGTTCTTCTTTTTCTTTTTGGTTAGAAAATCTACTGTGAATGCTTTCTGCAGCAAGGCATCACCTTTATATTTTTCATTGGATAAGATGCTTTCAATGGTGGTGGTGTACCATTTCTTTCTGCCTTTGGCAGTTAATATTCCTTTGCTCATTAGTTCATTGGCAATCCAGCTAGGAGGACAGCCTTCTAAGAAACGTTTATAGATGTATTCCACAGTTTTAGCTTCTTCCGGAATAATCTCCGGCCTGCCATTGGCACCTTTCTTGTAGCCTAGGAAGGCTTTATAGGGCAGCATCAGTTTGCCATCAGCAAACCTTTTTCTTTGTCCCCAGGTGACATTTTCGGAGATGCTCCGGCTTTCTTCTTGGGCTAAGGAACTCATGATGGTTATTAAAAGTTCTCCCTTAGAATCCATGGTGTAGATGTTTTCTTTTTCAAAAAATACCTCTACGCCTTTTTCCTTCAGCTTTCTTACATTGGTCAGGGTATCCACCGTGTTCCTGGCGAACCGGCTGACGGACTTGGTAAGGATGAGATCTATCTTGCCGTCTAGGGAATCCTTGATCATGGCATTAAAGCCTCCACGTTTCTTGGTGTTGGTAGCTGATATGCCTTCATCCGTATAGATTTTTACAAACTCCCATTCCCTACTGGCTTGAATGAGCTTGGTGTAGTAGTCTATTTGGGCAGCATAGGAGCTGACCTGTTCTTCGTATTCTGTGGATACACGGGCATAGGCAGCTACGCGCTTCTTATGCATTACAGGATTGTCCGCAGAGGCAAAGATGGACAGTTTCTTTACGGGTATTTCAATTACTTGTCTTTGTTCCATTTTTCTTCCTTTCCGGTCTATAGGACCATTTCTTATTGTAAGTTTTATGGTCAAGCCTTACTTGAAGACGGCCGTCACCCAGGACGACTATTTCCTGTAGGGTTTTATGTTCTTTTTTATATATCTTCATGAGGACTTCTTCCGGCACTTTCTTGTTAGGACATTTGTCCTTGCCTTCATAGAAGTAGGTATGGCATTGCCAGAAGTACTTACCTCTTAGCTTCTTGCGGATATAATGCTTGTGGCATAGGCCACAGACCACCTTGTCATATAGGACGTGCTTTTCTGTGCTTTTAGGTATGAAAGTGCTTCTGTTTTCTTTCAGCATTTCCTGGACCTTGGCAAAGAGCTCACGGGTTATGATGGCAGGATGAGAATTTCTTACATAGTATTGTGGAAGCTCGCCTTGATTGGTTATGAGCTTTTTATCTAAGTGGTTGTTTACGAACCTTTTCTGTAGGAGAGTGTCTCCCATGTATTTTTCGTTATGTAGTATCTTGCGTATGCGCCTGTCCGTCCAATTACCGGTAGTACCTTGTTCATTTAAAGTACGGGCAAGTTCTAGGGCAGAGGTGCCATTGGCATACTGCGTAAATATTTCTTGTACAATTTTAGCTTCATCAGGATTTATGGTCAGGCTGCCTTTCTTGACATGGTAGCCGAACAGCCTTCTGATGTTTATCTGTTCTCCTTCTTTATAGGCGCTATGGATACGCCATTTGCAGTTATCACTTACGGACTTGCTTTCAGCTTGGGCAAAGGAAGCAAGAAGGGTTAGCATAAGCTCTCCTTCATTGCTCATGGTATGGATGTTCTGTTCTTCAAAATAAACATCTATGCCTTTGTCCTTAAGCATTCTTACCTTTTCTAAAAGTATTACAGTGTTTCTGGAAAAACGGGAGATGGACTTGGTGATAATCATGTCTATCTTGCCGTCCAGGCAATCTTTAAGAAGTCTTTGAAATTCCGGTCTGCTTTCCTTAGTACCGGTTAGGCCATTATCTGAATACACACCACAGTACCGCCAGGAGGGGTTGGACTGGATAAGACTGCTGTAGTAGCTTACCTGTGCTGACAGAGAATGAAGCATGGTATCCTTCTCCGTGGACACACGGGCATAGGCTGCTACCTTGCGTTGCTTAAGGCTTTTTGTACTTTTGGTTTCAATGACCTCAATGTCTAAAGCCATGGTCCTACCTTCCTTCGGTATTGTGATATTAGCTCTGAAGCTAACTTATATCAAGTTAATAATCAGGCTGCCAGATAGCCAAAAAATGGCTGAAAATGTTGTGCTAAATGGATGTCCATGAGCTTGTACTGTACATCATCTATAAGACCTTGCTTCAGCATATTCTGGGCTATGGACAGGGCCAGACGATACTTTAATTCCCTTTTAAATTCTTCCTTGGTCATGATGACCACCTCCTTTTTGGTATGACGGATATTAGCTCTGAAAGCGGATACTATCAAGCCTTATTTACTTGAATGACTTTCACAGCTTCAGAGCGGACAAGTCTGGCGTAGATGAACTGGTTGGCAAAGTAGCCGAGCTGATCCAGGAAGGCAAACTTTTCCTTGAGCAATTTAATGGATAATGGACTCTTATCAAAAATCCAATAATAGCTGAAATCACCAAAGGCAATAGGCTTTTTGCCGGCTGTCGCATTAGGCATGAATTCAGAGAACAGGACCTTCTTACCTAAGATGGTGTCATCGCTGTCACGCCATAGGTAATTGCCATCAGCATCTTTTAGGATGCGTAGAGCAAGGGCTGTTTCATCGTTCATAAGCCACACACCTTTGCTACGGTATTCAGGTTTAACGGATAAGTACAGTTTTATAACATCATCATAAGTTAGGGTAGATGTAGTTGCTCCAGTTTCAGCACCTTCTGTTTCGTGAAGGATACCTACAGGTGAACCGGTACCTGTACCATTGATAAAACCATTGCTTTCGCACCGGCCCATGCATTTGGCAAAACGTGGTACCAGATAACCTTCCAGATCAAGTTGCTCGTCATGGACGAAATCTTCATCTAGCTTGATTAGGGAACACATTTTGCAGGTGTCAATTTTGTGCTCTGTAAAATCATTCATAGCATTGTAGATGGGAATTTCTCCGCCTTCTGGTACAAACATAGCTATATCCTTGCAGTCCTTGGCCAGTACTTTGGCATGGGTGTTATATAAGGATAGGGCAGTGCCTATTTGCCTGAAGATGCTTTCCTTCACGATGGCCTTGTCATACTTTGCCAGAGAAGTTGTTGGTAATTGGTAAGAACCGATGTTTTGAATCTTGCCTTTATTTAGTTCTGAAAAACTGTGCTGCAAATCTCTGGCATAATTCCAGAAATTGATGTCATACTCCGGTGTGTTGATTAATTTTACTAATTTACTGTTATTCATAATTATTTCGCTCCGTTTCCGCACTTAGTGCATTTATATAGTCCAAGGGTGTTATAATCCAAAGTTCTACCCACCTGTTTTAGTATTCCACCACATTTAGGGCATTTGATTTCATAGGCTAGGGCCATATCTTCTGAATGTGGAGATTTAGCATGAAGCCTATAATATTTAATCAGGTTGTGCTTTTTACCTTCTTCGTGAAGTTCGTCAGATAAATATAAGTCACAGTGCTCCTGTGCATATTCATCTGAATAATAAGACTTGACGGGTTCCATAAAACCACTTTGCTTGTTTCTGAATAATGGAAAATTCATAATTAATTCCTTCTTTCTGCGCTTTTGCGCTATAAAATGTATTTTTACTAACAATGGGGCAATTCCCCTAAAACTTTCGCGTTTTTATGCGTTTAGCCAAGCGCCCGTTGACGCATGGCTTTGGTACAGAGATTTGACCTCCCCTAGCCACAATTAGGGCAGGAATACAAACCTAGCTTTTCTCCGTTTCTGGTAGGGGAGATTAGCTTTAAAACAGCACCACAGTATGGACAATGTACTTTATAGACTCTGTAATCAGCAGTGCTATATGGTTCATTGGTATACAGCCTGAAGTTATGCAGAGCATCTTCAGCCAGGTACAAATGGTGCCTTTCACTGATAGCAGCCTTGTCCGTGTACGGGAACATAGGAACTTTATCAATGCCGTCACTGTCCATGTCGATGAGTGGATAATATTTCATAGTTACCACACTCCTAATCTTCCAGGCTTCTAAAACGGCCTTTACAATAAGCCATGGCCTCATCGTAGGTCCCAAAGAAGATACAGGAGAAGCCATATTCTACCTTCCAAATGGGTGCTTCCCTGTCTTTACATTTGGAGATAACAACAGGATCGCCAATTTTGGTCTGCAGGAGAGCCTTGCATTCATAATTGCCGTGGGAAAAGTTACTTAGATAGATGTTGTTTAGTTTGGGTTTTAAACCGTAAAAAACTCTTTTTAACATAAATTTTTTCCTCCTTATAAGAAAATACTTACTAATTTGGGGGTATTTACATAATTCTTGGCATATACCCCGTTTGAAAACGCGTTTTTGCGCGTTTAGCCAAGCGCCCGTTGCCGAGCTGTTTTGGCCTAGAGATTGAACCCGCCCTACCATGCTTTAGGTGGGATTAATAGACACGGGTACTAATTGAAGATGAACCACCTCCTAAAATTTGTGGCAGCTTGGGGCAGGTAAAAAGGGTAATTCTCTATAGAAACACAATTTTTTAAATGACCTATTTTACCTGCCACATCCTGCCCCATGTGTTTTATCTATGCAGGAAATTAGAAGCTAATTTGTAACCTATAACCATGGTGGTTTTTTCACCTCCTATCCTTGGACGCTTGCGTTTCACTTCCATGATGCTGGACAGGCTTTGCTTGAAGTTCCTCATGCTTTCCGCATATTGGCCATTGTCTGTACACCAAATTCTGTATTTGTCGTAGACGTTGGCGGTGTAATCTTCATAGTTGGCACCTTCTTCCATGCAGTCTTCTACAAAGAGCAAGGTCTTGTTGCTGTCATGCTGATATTGCTTGGTAGCTTTTATCACAGATTCTGGTTGGACAAGACCTTCCTTATGCAGCATTTCATAACCACGGATAAGCCAGTTCAAGATGGCAGATTGTACTTCCGGAGAAGCAAATTCATGCTTTAGTCCCTTGTCCTGCTCAGCTTCATCAAAGTGTCTTTCGAAGGGGATAATGATGACGCGTCCGCTGGTGAAGATGGTTATGTCGTTTACCACAGGAAGGTAATTGGTATTGATGTAGAGCTTGAATTGGGGAGAGAAGTCAAAGCTGTTTTCATGGAGAAACCTAGCGTTCAGGGTGTCATTGCCGGTCATGCTTTTTACTTGTGAAGTGTTTAGAATCAAGCCTTTGCCAGGTTCAGCAATATTTACAAACCGCACTCCGGCTAGACGGGCAATGTCCTCACTAGGGTTACTACTATTGTTGTTAGACTTTAAAGCTATGGTTTCCGGTCGAGCCGTACATCCATAGCCGCCAAACACTTTGAGCACGCTTTCACATAAGGTGCCTTTGCCGTTTCTGGTGCTAGCGCCATACAAGATGCTCATACATTCATGGCGGGTATCTCCGCTTAAGGCATAGCCTAAAATCTTCTGTAGAAATTTACCCTTTTCTATGTCTCCGCTCATAATTTCATTAATGAAACTATCCCAACGTTCACTTTGAGCTTTGGCATCATAGGCCACAGGGGAAATCTTGGTTAAGCGGTCTGCTGCCTGATGCTCGGTAAACTTACCGGTATCTAGGTGCAGGGTTCCGTTAGTACAGTTAAATATGTATGGATCACTGTCGAACAAGGCATAGGGGATAGGGTGGTAGACCTGGGCATCTTTTAAGACATTGACTCTGTACCCATGGGTTTGCCATTTCCTTGTATAGTTCATGTATTGCTTACGCAGGTCATCGTTGAAAATCTTGATGGCGAAGACATGAAGCAATTTGGCTAGTTCCATGCAATAGAACATTGCTTTTAAATTACCGGTGTCCTGTGACCATATGCCGCCGGAATAAAAGAACCAGCTTCTGCGTTCCGGAACATAGCGAAGGATGTGTTTGTAGTGGTCTGCAAAGAGTTTTCCGGCTCCAATATCTGTCCAAGGATAAGTTTTGTTATCTATGGGATTTACCTTTTCTAGGCGATGGAGTTCATCATTGAAATCTTCATCTGGTAATGAACCTACATGATAATCAGGGTGATAAAATGCTGAAAGTTTTTTTAAAGCATTATTTATGGAATAATACCCATAGGTAGTGGCTCCTCTGCGACTATCCCATTTTTCATTCCTATATAATGCTGACTTGCGAAATAGCCTGTCTATTTGTTCAACATTGCCACCGCACCAAAAACCAAGAATACATAGCAGTGCTTCATCTCCACGGCTATTGTCATTGCCATACCCGCTTATATCGCCATTCCAAAGAGCTAGAAATTTTTCAGCTTGATTGGAATGTTTTACCTTTTCCAGAATTTCTTCATCTGTTAGAAAGCTGCCAGGTGGTGATTCATAGGTTCCTGTATGTGAAGGTTGTCCAGAAGCTTGATTTACAGGAGTAATCCTTGGCATGATAGTTTCCAGGAGCCATTTGATACTGGCTTCTTCCAAGGCGATGTCCTTTTCTTGGTACACATTACCGGTTACCGTAACAAAACGATTAGTACAGCCTGCAGCATAAACTTCTACAGGACCGCGCTTGATGTAGTAGGTATCCCTGTCGTATATGAAACCTTCCGGCATCAGGACGAAGATGCGAAGACCGGTACCGCTTGGACTTATTTCTATGTAGGTGTTTTTAAAATGAGCTACAACTTCTTCTCCAAGCTGATCTAATTTGCCATTATTCAAACAATTGTCCAGGTCTATGGCAATTATGTTTCCTTCAACTCTTATGCCGAGTCCGTCATAGTTTTCTAGGGCTTTTAAGGCTGTACCATAATCCTTAAAGGAATCCGGCTTATTTACTTTGGCCATATGTCCGGTAGCGGGGTTATAGGGAACCTTGGCCTTTCTGCCATCTACTGATTTGTATTTCCAGGTGCACCAGATATTTCTATCCTTCAACAACTGTGGTATTTTCTTACAGTTCATTTGATTTTTCTCCTTTTCAGTTTGTCCTTCTATTACCCACTGGAGGGTTAGGGACCATTTTGACGAAAAAATTTATATAAAAAGCGTAAATGTTGAACTGGCCAGTTTCATGACGCTTATTGACTAAGAGCATTGTAAAAGTTAAATAGGCAAGGTATTTGCTTATTTAAAAATATTTCTAAAACTTTTTTCTTTGAGATTAACTATAAGGTTTAAAGGTGAAGGTTTTTTGCACCTTTAAAAACTTTTTTCAAAACCAACGATAAAGTTTAAAGATGCCAGTTCTTGGCATGTTTAAAAAATATTTTTGATTTCTTTTAGTGTAAAAGTTAAAGAGGTCAGTTTTTGGACCATTTAAAATATTTTTTGAAATTTGTATGCGTTTTGCTATCCTCCTACTAGTCCAAGGACAAAAGGACACAATTTGAACGAAAAAAGGCAAAAAAATACCTCCAAGGAATAGGAACCTTGGGGGTTAGATCATAATGATTGTGCTATAATATATTTATGAAGATTTTTCAATAGAAATGGGGATGGGTAAGATGCTGCGTAAATTGTTTGTAATGCTATCTTTATTGGTTTTTGTTTTAGCTAATGGTACTGTGGTAGATGCAGCTAACTGGCAGTGGGTTAAATCGAACTCAAAAACAACACTTACAATGGACACAAGTTCCATTAGTAAAAATGATGGTATATATACTGTTTGGGTGCGATTAAAATATGTTTATACGGATAGGTATGTGAATAATAAACGAATTGATTATTCGGTAGAAGAGTGGAAATATAAGAAAGATGGTAATGGCTATTTGGTACGTACAGCCAGGACCCTTGCATATGGCGACGAAGAACTCCTTGCTGATAGAACATATAATAGTGAAAGGCGTGATGTTGTTCCAAATACTTTCGGAGAAGATGTCCTTAATAATGTTTTGAAACAACGTGCTGAGGCGGATAAGCTAGAGGACACGCAAGCAAGAAAACAACAACAAGAAGAACAAAAACGTCAACAAGATGCACAGGTTGCTAAAACAGCAAAAGAAAAGAAAGACAGGGATGATAGAAATAGAAGAGCTAATACAGAAGCGGCAGGGAGTGTGTTGGGTGGAATTTTAGGTGGCATCTTATCTCGCTAAAGATATGCGCATTAATAATATCAAAAACTACTGTATTGTTAGATAAGGTGATAGGTTCAGTTGGAAAGAGTGGGTATTATGGGTATATTTTCATCTTTGCTAAAATTGTTTAGTAATAACGAAACATCTTCTATTCCCACATTTAAAGAATTTTTAAAAACTTCCACAGTACATGCCAAACCACTGTGTGAAGATGTTGATATGAAGACAGTTGTAAAAGAACATCTTAAACTAATAAAAGGTGTTACAGATGAAACAAAATCTCTTTTGCTTGAAAATCTAAATGATACTAATTTATTAGTGGATCGCAATTTTGCAAAAATAGGACCTATTTATAATAGGGTGTTATCGGGAAATAAAAATTGGTATTGGGAGGAATACGTATACTGGTTAAATCGCTGTAAAAAACGTCAAAATTATCCGTCTACCTATTGGCGAATAGATATACAAGATATCGATTCAGCCAAGCCAAATGAAGTATTTGATTATATGTCCTTACCAAAAGTTAAAAAAGCAATGGTTTCTAAGGATTACGCTTTACCAACCAAGAACGTTAAAAAAAGTATTTTGGTAATGCTAGACCAGCAGCCGGAACTATGGCAAGTGGTAAAAGACGCTTTTAAAGATTTACAGCGTAGGCGAGAATGGTATCTGTTTGTTAGTACGCTGGCAAGTCGTTTGAGAAATTATAGCGATTACCTAGAATGGAAGAAACAAAACCCAAAAAAGCGTTTTAAACTTAAAATATTTAATGAAAGTGACGCCCATCTTATAAGAGAAGCTCTTAAATCAAACCCAAATGCATTATTACCAATAATTCCAGATGGTATGGAATGTTGGGAACCAGTGTTTAAAAATCGTGGATAATAATGATGATAATACTACGAAATAGCAGTCAAGCTATAAAAGCTGACAAGGCTGATGTATGCTGTGGATATACACTTGTATCCATCAGTCGTCCTTAGACATTAAGCAGATTGCCGATTCGCTCACAAGCGAAAGCGTAGTGAAGAATCGTGCCAAATCGCTTACTTCGCAAAAACGACCGAATAGGGAGTTTTGAGAAGTGTCATATAAATTAGGATACAAAGACAGGAATTTGAGCCTGGTTCCTTAAGGGGGGGAGCTAGGCTTTTTTGTTGTATTAAAAAATGCGTAAATACGCAAAAATTTTAAATAGGCACAAAGTTATCGAATGTTTACTGCATAAAGTAGCCAAATTTTTAATAAGAGATACTAAATAAAGAGAATTCTATTTCCCAAATTTGAAAATTTATTGATTTTGGGAAATAGAAACGTTATAATGATGAAAAGATTGGAGGAGTTTAGCTATGAAATTTATTGCAAGAGCTCACTATTTAGATAAGCTAAAGAAGCTTAAAGGAACACCTGACATAAAGGTTATTACAGGTGTTAGACGTAGCGGTAAATCAAAATTGATGAGCAGCTATATTGAATGGATTAAGAGTAATGATGCAGATGCCAATATAGTTTATATTGATTTCACAAAACTTCAATTTGAAAATTTGTTAGAATATCACGCTTTAAATAACTATATTGAAGAAAAATATTCCCCTAAGCAGAATAACTATTTATTTATAGACGAAGTGCAAATGTGCCCTCGTTTTGAACTTGCGTTGAATAGCCTCCATTCAGCAGAAACCTTTGATATTTATGTTACCGGCTCTAATGCATTCTTGCTAAGCAGTGACCTTGCAACATTATTTACAGGAAGAACCTACGAAATAGAGGTATTTCCATTCTCTTTCACTGAATATTTACAGTACTATAAGGCAAAGAATATAGAGGATGCTTTTACTCAATATATTAAAACCGGTGGACTTGCCGGATCTTATGTCTACGAAGAACAAGAAGATCGATATAACTATATTGCGGATGTATTTAACACATTAATCGTTAGGGATATACGCCAGAAATATAAAATTCGTAATACAACGCTTTTAGAGCAATTATCGGATTTTCTTATGGATAATATATCTAATTTAACATCCATTAGGAAAATATCTGATACGTTAAGTAACAATGGTGCCAAAATTAATCACAAAACTGTTGGTAAATATCTTGAATATCTCTGTAATGCCTTCGCTTTTTATCGAGTACGGCGTTATGATATTAAAGGGAAAAAATACCTATCAACGAGTGATAAATATTATTTAAGTGACCATTCCTTCAAATATGCGAGACTTGGTACTAAGGATATGGACTATGGAAGGATTATGGAAAACATTGTAGCCATTGAACTTATGCGCCGCGGTTATGAAATTTATGCTGGGGTCTTATATAAGAAAGAAATTGACTTTGTAGCTGTTAAGCGCAACGAGAAAATATATATTCAAGTTTCTGATAACATTACTGATGAAAATACATTTAAACGTGAAGTTGACCCTTTATTAAAAATTAAAGATGCATATCCTAGAGTACTTATTGCTAGAACTAGGCATGACACTTATCAATTTGAAGGAATACAAATTGTTGATATTGTTAACTGGCTACAGAATGCTCAGCTATAGATATGGTGTTAAGTGTTACGAGATTGTATTCTATCTACGTCCTTAGACATTAAGCAGATTGGAAATGGTAAAACAAAGTGGACACCAAGATAAAGTGAAATTGTGAAAGGGTAGACAATATTCTTACTTTTTTTGGTGAAAAAGGGAACAGAAAATCTTCTATGTAGTCTCAACATACAAAGAAAATAAAAATATGCTATACTAAACGTAATAGAGTTACTAAAAATATTGTTTAAGGAGACTGTGATTAATATGAGTAAGAAAATATTGGCGGCTATTGTGTTAGCAAGTTTGTGTGTAGTATCTGTTGCAGGGGCTACCCCGATGACTGAATTCAAAAAGGGTGATCTACAGATTGATGTTGGTGGTTGGCAGCATGGTGGCAAGTTTGATAAAATAGGTGCTACAGGTGAAAACCTTTCCGGTGACAGCAAGATAGGTTTCGTAGGTACCGCAACATATGCCATTGCTGATAAATGGGGTGTACAATACAGCTACCACGATTTAACTACAGGCAATTTGGATAATGGGTACGATAATTATCATGTGGGTGGTTATCAAAATGAGCTAAATGTTTTATATAGCTTTGACCCAAAGGCAGCAGCCTATGTTGGCTGGGATTATTTGCATGGCAATGTAGCTTCACAAACTAGAAAAAATAATGTTGTTCAGGTAGGTATAGTTGCCAAGACGCCGTTAACTAAAAAATTAGACTTGTATGGTAACTTTGCGCTTGGAACTAAGAGTACGCTTCTGGGTGAGGCAGGTTTGGGTTATAATCTTGCCAAAAATTTGGATCTTAATTTTGGCTATAGATACCTTAAAACAGAATATAGTTCCAACGAGTATTCTATAAAAGGTTTCTTTATGGGTGTTAGTGGCCGCTTTGGTAAATAAGAAGTAGTAGCTATATGAACTAATAGTTGCAGCTTCGCTACATAATTTAAGAGTCTTGTTTAGGTAGAGAATTCTACTTCAACAAGACTCTTTTTATTTTTGTGGAAAAAACTTTATGTGCCCGCTTGTGTAGTTACAAGCAACACTTGACTTAACAACAATCTTTATTTAGTGCCTTCAAAAGTACGGGCTACTTCTTTAAGCCATTTAATCACGGGTATATGCTGTGGGCAGATGCGCTCACATTGGCCACAGGCAATACATGCAGAAGCTTTACCATTGTCAGTATAGCCCATTTCGTAATAGAATTTTTGGGTAGAAAAGCCTTTCATCTTTGCCTGGTGGTCATTATTAAGTAAAGCAAAATATTCCGGAATAGCTATTTTCTTAGGACAGCCCTTAGTGCAATAATGGCAGGCGGTACAAGGTACCAAGACAGCTTCATTAATAATATCCACAGCTTTGGCTACTGTAGCATACTCCTCCTGCGTAAAAGGCCGGAAGTTTTCCATATATCCGGTGTTGTCTTCCAGTTGCTCCAAAGATGACATGCCGGACAGCACCATGAAAATACCTTCATGACTAGCAGCAAAACGAATAGCCCAGGAAGGGATAGACATAGTGGGTTCTTTGGTTTTGAACAAATCCACAACTTTTTGAGGAACTTTATTTAGGGTGCCACCCTTAACAGGTTCCATGACCAGTACTTGCTTACCATGCTTACGGATGGTTTCATAGCACTTACGGGATTGAATGCTGGCATTGTCCCAGTCCAGGTAGTTCAGCTGAATTTGCACATACTCCACCTCCGGATGGGCGGTAAGAATTTCATCCAAAAGCTGGGCATTGTCGTGGAAGGAGAAGCCTATATGGCGTATCTTGCCTTCCTTTTTCTTTTGGGCAAGAAAGCCAAAGCTGTCCCACTTTTTGGCTTTTTCATAATTAGCCTTGGTCATGGCATGGAGCAGATAATAGTCAAAATATTCCACGCCGCATTTTTGCAGTTGTTCAGCAAAAATTTTTTCCTGCTCTGCTGCTGAGTTCATCAAAGCTAAAGGCAGCTTGGTAGTCAAAGTAAAGCTGTTTCTGGTATGGCGTTTTACCAAAGCTTCCCGTACTACGCATTCACTTTGAAAATCATGATACATATAGGCTGTATCAAAATAGGTAAAACCTTTCGCTAAAAAGGTATCTACCATATTTTTTACCTGCTCCAGATCAACGCTCTTTTGGTCATTAGCATTAGTTAAGGGCAAGCGCATAAGTCCAAAACCTAGTTTTTTAGTCATGAGGTTCACTCTCCTTGCATATGATAAATAATTCTAGCACTTAGAGTTTACTTTAAGTCCACGTTTTTTAAATCTTTTATAAACGTCATACAAGGCATTGCCTTGTCTATAGCCCTTTTGGTATAATTAGCACACTAAGAAGGAAGGCTTAGCCTGACTTCAAAGAAAGAAGGTAAAGTATATGTATAATCCTCATTCTCTACACGCAGAAGAATTTATTAACCATCAGGAGATTCAAGAGACCTTGGCCTATGCCAATGAGCACAAGAATGATGCTGCTCTTCTACAGAGCATTATTGCTAAAGCTAAATTGCGCAAAGGGCTGTCCCACAGGGAAGCTTCCGTACTGCTGGCTTGTGAGCTGGAAGATGTTAATCAAGAAATCTACGCTCTGGCAGAGCAAATCAAAAAAGATTTTTATGGCAACCGAATTGTGCTCTTTGCTCCCCTCTATTTGTCAAATTACTGTATTAACGGTTGTGTCTACTGTCCTTATCACAGCGTGAATAAACATATTCCACGCAAGAAATTGACCCAGGAAGAAATTCGGCAGGAAGTCATTGCTTTGCAGGATATGGGGCACAAGCGTCTGGCTTTGGAAGCTGGCGAAGACCCTGTTAACAATCCTATTGAATACATCCTGGAAAGCATTAAAACTATTTATAGCATTAAGCATAAAAATGGTGCTATCCGCCGAGTCAATGTCAACATTGCTGCCACCACGGTAGAAAATTATCGCAAGCTAAAAGATGCCGGTATTGGCACCTATATTCTGTTTCAGGAAACCTATCATAAGGAAAGCTACAAAAAACTACACCCCTACGGTCCAAAAAGTGACTATGACTATCATACAGAAGCCATGGACAGGGCTATGGATGGTGGCATAGATGATGTAGGTATTGGCGTTTTATTCGGGTTGGAGCTGTACCGTTATGAATTTGCAGGGCTCTTAATGCATGCCGAGCATCTGGAGGCAGTGCACGGAGTAGGACCGCATACAATCAGCGTACCTCGCATCTGTCCTGCTGACGACATTAATCCTACTGTTTTCAGCAATGGTATCAGCGATGATATTTTTGCTAAGCTGGTGGCGTGTATTCGCATTGCGGTGCCTTACACAGGCATGATTGTTTCTACCAGAGAGAGCCAAAAATCTAGAGAACGGGTGCTCCATTTGGGAATTTCCCAGATTAGTGGCGGTTCTCGTACCAGCGTAGGTGGCTATGCAGAAGCTGAGCCCGAGGAAGAAAGCTCTGCTCAGTTCGATGTCACAGATTGCCGCAGTTTGGATGAGGTCATTGCCTGGCTGATGGAAATAGGTTATCTGCCTAGTTTCTGTACTGCCTGCTATCGGGCAGGACGGACAGGAGACAGGTTTATGGCTTTGTGCAAGAGTAAGCAAATTCAGAACTGTTGTCATCCTAATGCCATCATGACCTTGCAGGAGTATCTAATGGACTATGCTTCTCCTCACACCAAGAAATTAGGGGAGCGCTTGATCAAGAACGAGATTCCCAATATTCCTAATCCCAAGGTTAGAGAATTGGTAATGCAACATTTGCAGGATATTGCCAAGGGCGAAAGGGATTTCCGAGTATAAAATAAAGGCACAGGCTTATTTTCTTAAGTGCATTGAAAAAATATATTACAAGGCTCTACCTTTGCTCAAGAAGGTAGGGCCTTTTTCATAGGAAATATCTCAAGCTACAGGTCATTTTTCCCTACAATATAAATATTGGAAGTTTTTTTCATTAAACTAATGACTTTACCCTATAAATAATGTTATAATATATTCAAATATTTGTACGGAAAAATATAAAAATGTAAAGCTGTAGAGGGAGTGATTTTATGCAAAAAACAGAGTGCATGGCCATGATACTCGCCGGTGGCAAAGGTAGCCGTTTGGGTGCACTTACTAAGAGTTTGGCTAAACCTGGTGTTATGTTTGGCGGTAAATATCGTCTCATAGATTTTCCTTTGAGCAACTGCCACAACTCAGGTATTAATACTGTGGGTATCCTTACACAATATCAGCCTTTAGAATTAAATTGGTATATTGGTAATGGTAGTTCTTGGGAGATGGACTCAAATGAAGGCGGTACTTTTGTATTGCCACCGTACATGAGAGATGATGAGAGTTCCAATAAGTGGTATCAGGGAACAGCAGATGCCATTTATCAAAACATCAATTTCATCGATATGATTGATCCTGAATATGTTTTAGTATTATCAGGTGACCATATTTATTCCATGAACTATGCCAAGATGTTGGCTTTCCATAAGAAACATCGTGCTGCAGTTACTGTGGCTACTATGGCTGTGCCTTGGGAAGATGCACCTTCCTTTGGTATTATGGCTACGAACCAAAATATGAAGATAACGGAATTCCAGGAAAAACCTAAACAACCGAAGAGCAATCAAGCTTCCATGGGTATTTATATTTTTAACAAAGATGTGCTAAAACGTTTCCTTAATAAAGATGCTAAGGAAGCCAATTCTGAGCATGACTTTGGTAAAAATGTTATTCCTGCTATGCTGGAAGCTAATATTTCCATGTATGCATTTCCCTATGAAGGCTATTGGAAAGATGTAGGAACAGTAAAGAGCCTTTGGGCTGCGAATATGGACCTATTGGCCGAAGAGCCGGCTTTGAATTTATATGATAAGACCTGGCGTATTTTCTCAGGCAATAGGGATTTGCCACCTCATTACATTGGACCTCATGCTGTGGTGCAGACTTCTCTAATTGCTGAAGGCGCTTCTGTTATGGGCAGGGTAGCTCACTCTGTTATCTTTTACAATACCATTGTGGAAGAAGGGGCCGTAGTTATTGACTCTGTTATTCTTCCGGGTACCGTCATAGAAAAAGGTGCCGTTGTTGAACATGCTATTATTGGCGAGCGTTGCCAGATTCGTGCCAACGCTGAAATTAAAGGTGAAGGAACTAATATTTACCTCTTGGGTAATGATAAAGAAATTTATCCGGAAGGTAATGAAGTACTAAAATCTTCTTAGAAAGGTGCGTATCTGATGAACGAAATCTTAGGCTTAATAAACATGAGAGAAGACAATCCACTAAAGAAAATTAATGCTAACAGACCTTTTGTAGCTATGCCCTTTGCCGGGAAGTATCGTCTCTGTGATTTTACACTATCAGCTTTTGTAGATGCTGGTATTAATACAGTAGGTCTCCTAACTCCTATTGAGGCACGTTCTTTAATGGATCATATTCGTAGCGGCAAGGAATGGAATTTGGCACGTAAAATGGGCGGTTTGCTGTACCTGCCTATGGACAGCGAGGATGTCATGGAACCTGTTAAAGGGGACATTAAGGCTCTCCATAAAAATATGGCTTTCTTAAAACGTTCCGGCAGACAGTATTTGTTATATTCCTATTGCGACACAGTACACAATATTGATTACGAGAGAGTTTTAGAGTTTCATCGTCAACACAATGCTGATGCTACCGTTGTATTTACCAATAAGGTTAATAAACAGGTTAAAAAAGGTCGTGTTGTTACCACTGACGAAGATGATCGGATTACGGAATTATCCAAACCCAAAGAAACGGCAGTTGGCGATAATATTTGTATGTCTGCCATTTTAATTGATAGACATATCTTCATTGATGCGGTAGAATATGCTTTTGCCAAAGATGAAGAATCTTTCTTTGATGATGTTATAGGGCAGCACTTGGATAACCTGAGAGTCTTTGGTTATAATTACACAGGTTATTCTGCCCGTATTGATTCCGTGCCAGCCTATTACAAGGCCAGTATGGATCTCTTAGATATTAAAACTTGGCGCAATTTATTCTTTAATGGTGAGCTACGTATTCATACCAAGATTTTGGATGAAGCACCTGCTAAGTATTTAGCCGGCGCTATGGTTGCTAATTCTATGGTGGCTAATGGCTGCATTGTGGATGGTACTGTGGAAAACAGTATTTTATCCCGCCAGGTTAAAGTAGGACGTAATGCTGTAATACGCAACAGTATTATTATGCAAAATTGTGTTATTGGAGATGATGCTAGGTTAGATGGCGTTATTTGTGATAAGAATGGCGCTATACAAGCAGGAGCAGTGCTAAATGGCACACCGGAAAAACCGTTGTGCATAGCTAAATTTGCTTTGCGTGACTAAAATACATACTAAAAAAGAACGAGGATGAGTTATGAACGTTTGGAAATCTACTAATGAATTTAAGGAACTATTTACTAGACAAGCTCACATCCTTTTCGGCAATGCTAATGCTGATTTAACCAAATATCAGGTTTATGATATCTTGGCTTGGATGATTAGAGATATTATTAGCGAGGATTGGCTTCAAACTAATGAACGCTACAAAGGTAAAGAAGTAAAGCAGGTTTATTATTTCTCTATCGAGTTTCTTTTAGGTCGTTTGCTACAATCTAACTTGAGCAATTGCGGACTGGAAGATATTTGTAGAAAGGGTTTAAAAGAATTAGGCTGGGATTTAGATGATATTATTCCTGAAGAGCCTGATGCCGGTTTAGGCAATGGCGGCTTGGGAAGACTGGCAGCCTGCTTTATTGATTCTATGGCATCTTTGGCTTTGCCGGGACATGGCTGTAGTATTCGTTATGAATACGGTTTGTTTAGTCAGAGAATAGTTTATGGCCAACAAGTAGAGCTTCCGGATAACTGGTTGCGCCATGGATTTCCTTGGGAAATAAAAAAGGCAGATAAAGCAGTTGACGTGCATTTTGGCGGCAACGCTTATATGCGCCCTGATAACAAGGGAAATCTGGAATGTGTGCATGAAGGGTTCTATACTGCTAGGGCTATTCCCTATGATGTAGCTGTAATTGGCTATCATAATAGAACTGTTAACAATTTACGCTTGTGGAAGGCAGAGCTTCCCAGAGAAGAGTTTGCTCTTACTCCTATTAACTCTGTTGAGCCAAGCGCCAACTTAAATAATCCTTATCGTAATCTTATTCCTCGAATTTCTCTAGCCTTGTATCCTGACGACAGTAATTTTGAAGGACAACAGCTAAGATTAATGCAGGAATACTTTTTTGTTTCTGCGGGAGTACAAAGCATCATCCGTACTTATAAAAAAAGCTATGGACCTGATGCCATCAGAGATTTTGCTAAGCATGTAGCCCTGCATATTAACGATACTCATCCGGCCCTGATTATTCCGGAATTAATGCGTATCCTAATGGACGAGGAAAAACTGGGCTGGCGGGAAGCAGTTAAAATTACTACTGCTGCTGTTGCTTATACCAACCATACTGTTTTGCCTGAGGCTATGGAATGCTGGCCGGTTGCCATGTTCAAGGAACTATTGCCTCGTATCTACATGATTGTGGAGGAAATCCATAATCGCTGGTTGCATGTTGCCAGAAGACTTTATCCTGATGATGAAGCCAAGGTTGCTAATGTAGCTATTATCTGGAACGATAGAATTAATATGGCTCATTTGGCGGCGTTGGGTTCTCATAGTGTTAATGGTGTTGCCAAGATTCATACTCAGATTTTAAAATCAACTGTTTTACGTGAGTTTAATGAATTGTTCCCCTGCAAAATCAATAACAAGACTAATGGTGTTACTCATCGTCGTTGGCTCATTAATTCCAATCCCCAATTAACCAATTTGTTGGACGAGACCATTGGTCAAGGGTGGCATACTGATCCGGAAGAACTCTCCATTTTTAAAGAATTTTCCGATAATCATGAGGTGCAGGATAAACTGGCTGACGTAAAACGCCAACGCAAAATTATTTTGGCGGATCATATTTATCAAAGCTATGGTATTAAGCTGGATGTAGATTCCATTTTTGATGTACAGGTAAAACGTTTCCACATGTATAAGCGTCAACTACTGAATATTTTCCATGTATATCATTTTTATCAGGAACTTTTGGCTAATCCTAGCATGGATGTCTATCCACGTACCTTTATTTTTGGCGGCAAGGCAGCAGCTAGCTACGGTACGGCCAAAATGACTATTAAGTTAATCAATGAAATTGCTGCTAAAATCAATACAGATCAACGTATTAATAACAAAATAAAAGTTGTTTTTATAGAAAATTACAATGTTTCCATTGGACAACTTTTGTTCCCTGCCTCTGATGTTAGTGAACAGATTTCTACTGCAGGCAAAGAAGCATCCGGCACCGGTTGTATGAAGTTCATGATGAACGGCGCCATTACCTTGGGTACCTTGGATGGTGCCAATGTAGAGATACATGATAGGGTAGGCGACGCGAATAGTGTTATTTTTGGCCTCACTGCTGATGAAGTGGCAGCTTACAATACTAATGGCACTTATATTTCCTGGGATAGGTATAGACACGATGAAAACATTCGTCGTATTTTGGATATGCTTTATCAGTCAGGAGATTACAACATGCTTTACGATTCCTTGCTGGATAGAAACGATGAATTCTTTGTGCTTAAAGATTTTGAACCTTACGTGGCAGCACAAGAAGAAATTGGCAAACGTTATGCCGATAGAAGAGGTTGGTTGCATTCTTCTATAATTAATATTGCCATGTCAGGATATTTTTCCAGTGACCGCACTATCAAAGAGTATGCTAAAGATATTTGGAACATTAAGCCAGTACCTTAAGGAGGCCTATTGTGAGAATTACTGCTATTAACTCCTACAGTACCTATTTATTTCATCAAGGAACAAACTATGATAGCTATCGCTTCCTAGGTGCACATATTACTGTGTACAAGCGTAAGCGCTGTGTTCGGTTTGCAGTATGGGCTCCCCATGCTCAGACTGTTAGCGTGGTAGGAGATTTTAATACTTGGGATGTAGATGCCAATCCGATGACAAGGGTAAAAGAAGATGAAAGCATTTGGGTGGCATATATTCCTGAAGCTAAAGAAGGAAATATTTATAAATATGCTATTAAAACCTATAACGGGGAAGTTATTTTAAAAAGCGACCCTTATGGTTTTCAGGCAGAAGTAAGACCTGCCAAGGCTTCTCGTATCGCCAATTTGAAATATACCTGGAAAGACGGCATTTGGCAAAGAAGTCGTAAAAAATACAATTCTTACACCAGCCCCATGCTGATTTATGAAGTACATCTGGGGTCCTGGCGGCGCGGTGCTAAGGGTGAGGAGCTTTCCTATAAAGATATTGCTCCTCTGTTGGTAGAATATGTTAAAGGCATGCACTACACTCATATAGAACTGATGCCTTTATGCGAATATCCTTTTGATGGTTCTTGGGGTTATCAGGCAACCGGTTACTTTGCTGCAACCAGTCGTTATGGCAATCCACAAGATTTAATGCATTTAATTGATTTGTGCCATCAAAATAATATCGGCGTAATCATGGACTGGGTACCTGGACATTATTGTAAAGATGCTCATGGCTTAAGATATTTTGACGGAGAACCATTGTACGAATCAGGTAATCCTATGTTGGCTGAAAATCCGCAATGGGATACCATGAATTTTGACTATGGCCGTACTGAGGTACAGAGCTTCCTGATTTCTGCAGCTTTGTTCTGGATGAGAGAATTCCATGTAGATGGTCTGAGAATTGATGCTGTAGCCAACATGATTTATTTGGACTACTGCAAGGAACCTGGCCAATGGCAAAAGAATAAATACGGTGGCAGAGAGAACTTAGAAGGAGTTGCTTTCTTGCAACAACTGAACAGTGCCGTATTTAAGGAATTCCCAAACAGTCTTATGATTGCTGAAGAATCTACGGCTTGGCCACTGGTCACTAAGCCAGCTACAGATGGTGGCTTGGGGTTCAACTACAAATGGAATATGGGCTGGATGAATGATATGCTGAGATATGCAGCCCTGGAACAAAGTGCTAAGAAGTATAATCAAAATCTAGTGACATTTTCTTTGTACTATGCTTTCTCAGAAAACTTTGTATTGCCACTGTCTCATGACGAAGTAGTACATGGCAAACATTCCTTATTGGACAAGATGCCAGGTGATTATTGGCAGAAATTTGCCGGCCTGAGAGTATTCTTTGCTTATTGGATAAGTCATCCCGGTAAGAAGCTGCTCTTCATGGGTGGCGAATATGGCCAGTTTATTGAATGGAAGTATGATGACAGTCTGGATTGGCACTTGCTGGATTATCCAATGCATAAGGCCATGCACGAATATGTAAGAGCTCTGAATGCATATTATGTTAAGCACCAGGAGTTCTGGCAGGAAGATTGTGACTGGAGCGGTTTTAAGTGGATAAGCTGTGATGATAACGAAAACAGCGTTATTTCTTTCTATAGGCAAGGTAAGGAGAAAGATGACCAGACCATTGTTATCTGCAACTTTACTCCGGCAGTGCACCATGGCTACCGTATAGGCATTCCGGCCAAGGGAATCTACAAGGAAGTATTTAATAGTGACGCCACCGAATTTGGAGGCTCCAATGTTTTAAATACGGAACCAATTAAAACTTCTGATATACCTTGTCATGGTATGGATCAGTCCATAGAATTGACATTACCGCCATTAGGTGCTATATATTTACAGAAACAAGTTGTCAAAAAAGAAAGTACGACTTTGGGAAATATTATTAAAAAAGCTTTGTCTAAAAAGTCTGCTAATAAAAAAAGAAACTAAGGAGAGGTTCAAGAATGACGAAAGTATTATTTGCTGCTTCTGAAGCAGTACCATTTATTAAAACGGGGGGCTTGGCTGACGTGATGAGTGCGTTGCCCAAGGCATTAAAGCAAGTAGGTGTAGATGTAGCGTTAGTTATTCCTAAATATGGGCACATGAATGCTGCCTATAAGGATAAATTGGAAAAAGTTTACGAGGGGTATTTAGATTTATCCTGGCGTCAACAATATTTTGGCGTAGAAAAAACTGTTGTGGATGGTATCACTGTTTACCTGATTGATAATGAGTGGTACTTTAAACGTGATGGTTTGTATGGTTATGGTGATGATTGCGAGCGTTTTGCTTTCTTTAGCAAGGCTGTACTTGCTATGCTTCCTCATATTGATTTTAGACCGGATATCATTCATTGCAATGATTGGCATACCGGTATTCTGGGTTGTTATTTAAAAGAAAGCTTCTTCCACAATGAATTCTATTGGGGTATGAAAACTGTCTTTACCATTCACAATCTTAAGTATCAAGGCATTTTTGGTAGAGAGATTGTTAATGATTTGTTAGGCTTGCCACATTATTGCTTTACAGAAGGCAAGATTGAATTCGGTGGCTGCGTTAACTTTGTGAAAGCCGGCATGGAGTACGCTGACTACATTACAACTGTTAGCCCTACCTATGCTAAAGAGATTACCTATCCTTATTTTGGCGAGGGCTTAGATGGTTATGTACGTTCTCGTCAGGATAAAATACAGGGAATTATTAATGGCTTGGATGAAGAAGCTTACAATCCTGCCACTGATAAATTTATTGCTGCTCCCTATAATGCAGATAATGTTCTGGAGAAGAAATATCTTAATAAGGAAAAACTGCAAAAAGAGTTGGGCTTACCGGTAGACCGTAGCATTCCTATGATCGCCATGGTTTCTCGTTTAGTGGAAGATAAGGGCCTCAGCCTTTTAACCAGAATCATGGATGAGATTTCCCAAGAAAATATTCAATTCGTACTTTTGGGTGCAGGCGATCAAGACTTCCAAAATGCACTTTTGGCCTGGGCTAAGAGAAATCCTACCAAGGTTTCCATTAACCTGCGCTTTAGCGAAGAGTTAGCTCATAAGATTTATGCTGCTGCTGATATTTTTGCTATGCCGTCCAGATTCGAAGCATGTGGCCTTAGCCAGTTAATCGCTTTGAAATATGGTACTATCCCTGTGGTTAGAAAAACAGGCGGCTTAAAAGATACCATCACCATGTACAACAAATACACAGGTGAAGGCAACGGACTGAATTTTACTAACTTCAATGCTCATGAATTTTTATTTACTCTTAAGACTGCTTTAAGTTATTTCGAGGACAAGGTTCTTTGGAACAAATTAGTAAATAACGCTATGCATAGTGATTTTAGCTGGAAGGATTCCGCTTTAGCTTATAAAAAAGTCTATGAGACTGTCATGAAGAATAAGCTCAGTGCCAAGGCTTCTAAGAAGGTTGAAGCAGTTAAAGTAGAAACTGCACCTAAGGCTGCCAAGAAGATTGAAGAAGTTAAGGTAGAAGTTGCTCCTAAGGCTGAAGCTCCTAAGAAGGTTGAAGAAGTCAAAGTAGAAGTTGCTCCTAAGGCTGAAGCTCCTAAGAAGATTGAAGAAATTAAAGTAGAAGTTGCACCTAAGGTGGAGGCTCCTAAAGAGGTAGAAGAAGTTAAGACCGAAGTTGAACCTGAGGTTAAGGCTGAAGAAAAAGCCGAACCTGTTGCTAAAAAAGCAGCAGCTAAAAAGGCTCCTGCTAAAAAGAGAGCAACCAAGACTACTAAGGCTGCCAAGACTACTAAAAAAGCAACTACTAAAAAGGCTACGACTAAGAAGAACAGCGTTAAATCTGCAGCAGCTGCTGCCAGAGACGTTGTAAAGAAAGCAGTTGCAAAGGCAATTGCTACTAAAAAAACTAAGACAGGGAAGTAATTGTAGAATATGGATAATTTATTTTTCCATGATTCCCGTCAAAAAAAATATCGCTCCATTTTTGGGGCGGCATCTGCAGGCGCAAGGGTAACCTTGCGTCTTGATGTATTTTGGGAGGAAACTAGAGAAGTTAATCTGCATCTTTATGAGGAAACTGGCAAAACTGGTAAAGAGAGCATTGTGCCTATGGAGCCATCTGCAGATAAACATGCTTATAGCGTAGAACTCCAGTTGCCTGATAAGGGCTGCTTAATCTGGTATTATTTCATCATTAAGGGTAATAGCATTAAGTACTATGGCAATAATCCTGAGCAAAAAGGCGGGGCCGGTGCTATTTATGATAATTTGCCCCCCAACTATCAGATTACTGTGTACGACAAAGGTTCTGTTACCCCGGATTGGTTCAAGAATGCAGTGGTTTACCAGATTTTCCCGGATCGTTTTTACCATAGTGTCAACAGCGATGCTAAAACGGAGGGAAAACCAAATTCCCAAATGCATAAAGATTGGCAGGAGCTGCCCGGCTATATCAAGGACGACAAGGGCTGCATCGTAAAATATGATTTTTTTGGCGGTAATCTAGATGGTATCAGAGAAAAGCTGGATTACTTAGAAGATTTAGGCATTACTGTAATTTATTTAAATCCTGTTTTTGAAAGTGCCAGTAATCATCGTTATGATACCGGTGATTATAAAAAGATTGATGCTTATTTAGGTACCAATGAGGCTCTGGAGCGTTTATGCCAAGCTGCGTCAGAGCGGGGCATGCAGGTTATTTTGGATGGTGTTTTCAGCCATACAGGTGATGACAGTATTTATTTCAACCGCTATAATCGGTATTCTTCTTTAGGAGCTTATCAATCTAAAGAATCACCGTATTATCCCTGGTATAAATTTGTAGAATATCCGGACAGATATTCTTGCTGGTGGGGCGTTACTACCTTACCGGAAACGGAAGAAACAACACCTAGCTATATGGATTTTATTTTTCGCAATCCGGATAGCGTTATGAAAACCTGGTTTAAAGCCGGCATTAGTGGCTGGCGTCTTGATGTTGCAGACGAATTGCCACCTTTGTTTCTAAAAAGCTTTTGGCAGGAATTAAAGAAAACCAAAGAGGATGCCATTCTCATTGGCGAAGTATGGGAAGATGCTTCCCATAAAATCAGCTATGGTGAGCAAAGAGCTTATTTATGCGGTGGACAGCTAGATAGCGTGATGAATTATGTCATGCGTACCTTGATGCTGGACTTTGCTTGTGGTAGAGCTGATGCTTACCTTACTAATGAACGTATTATGACTCAAATGGAAAACTATCCTGCTGAAAACTTCTATGCCATGCTTAATCTGGTAGGAAGTCATGATGTGGAAAGAGTTCTGACCATGTTAGGAAGTAGTGAAGCAGGGGTTGCCCAAAAACGCTTGCAGCTGCTGTGGACCTGGCAGATGACCATGCCGGGAGCTCCTTGTGTCTACTATGGTGATGAAGCCGGCGTAGAAGGGTATAAGGATCCTGATAACAGACGTACTTATCCTTGGGGCAGAGAAAACAAGGAACTTTTAGCGGCTTGTCGTCAAAGAATTAAACTAAGACGGCAGTATGCTGCTTTGCGGACAGGACGTTTTATACCTTTGCTTACTGAAGGACCTGTTTATGTATATGCTCGTGCCATTGAGGGTGGCAAGGATGTTTTTGGTAAAACTGCTTCCGATGGTTTATTTATCGTAGCTTTAAATAGCGGTGCAGAAGCTAAGACGGTGACAGTGTGGACGGATACATTGGCTTATGGCGATTTAGTCGATTTGCTGGAACCTAGCAAAACCATTGCTACCAGTGGTGGCAAGTTTACCATAACCTTACCGCCTTATGGTTCCATGGTTTTGGCACCTTGCGAATCTGTAGGAGATAAGAGAGCAGGAGTATTGCTTCATCCTACTTCTTTGCCTGTTTTATCTGATGCCGGGGATATAACTCCCAGCGTGATGGCTTTCTTGGATTTCTTAAAGGCAGCCGGACAAACCTTGTGGCAAGTATTGCCTTTAACGCCTACCGGAGAGGGAGATTCACCTTATTTATCTCAGTCTGCCTTTGCCGGTAATATAAAATTATTTAAAAATGTACCACCCGTGGCAACGATAGTAGATAAACCTGAATATAAGGAGTTTTGCCGTAAGCATGCTTACTGGCTGGACGACTATGCTCTCTATAAAGCAGTTAAACAATACTGGATCAATTTACCCTGGTATAGATGGCCGCAGGTCTTGAAAAGCAGAACCACGGATGTGGTAGAAAAATATAAGAGAATTCTTCATAAGGAAATTACCCAATATAAAGTAGAGCAATACTGGTTCTTTACTCAGTGGGGTGCTATCAGGAACTATGCCCACAAAAATGGTATTAGTATTTTAGGAGATATGCCAATTTTTGTTTCTCATGATAGTGCAGATTGTTGGGCACATCAGAATTTCTTCCAATTGACAGAAGAGGGTGCCTTGACCAAGGTAGCAGGAGTTCCGCCTGATTACTTTAGTGAAAAGGGACAGGTTTGGGGTAATCCTTTATATGCCTGGGATAAAATTAAGGCAGATAACTACAATTGGTGGATTCAAAGATTTTCTGTGCTTGCTGATTTAGTGGATGAAGTGCGTATTGATCACTTCCGTGGTTTTGCAGCTTGCTGGGCCATTCCTGCCGGTGCCAAGGATGCTAAAAATGGTGCTTGGCTCAAGGGACCTGGTTCAGAATTGTTTAGAGCCATAAAAATAGCTCTGCCCCAACTTAAATTGGTAGCAGAAGATTTAGGTGTCATAACCGATGATGTGAATGCCATAAAAAATGAGTTTCATTTTCCCGGTATGCGCATCATGGAGTTTATGATTAAAGACAGGGGCTGTGCTAATGCTGCTTTTGATACTGAGCCGCATTGCCTGGCTTATACAGGAACTCATGATAACAATACGGTTGTAGGTTGGTACCAAGAGGAACTGGATGAGGCAGGTAAGCAAGTGGTTAGAAATACCCTTGGCTTAGCAGAGAACTTTACACCCAAGGAACTTACAGAAAGCATGATTGCTTATTTATATAGCAGACGAGCTGAAACGGTTATAGTTCCTATGCAGGATTTACTAGCTTTGCCTAGTTCTTGTAGAATGAATATTCCGGGTACTGCCACGGGCAACTGGCATTGGCAGATGACTACGGAGCAGCTAAAACAGGCACCGGTAGAGTTCCTTAAGAAGTTGTGCGAGAAATATGGAAGATAGAAGCAATAGCAACCAATAGAAAAGCGAGAGGTTTATTTATCAGAAGGCGCCAGGCGCCCGAGGTAAATAAATTCCTCGCTTATTTTTTGCTTTTTATTTGCCAAAGATGGCTTTAGCTTTTTTCATATTTTCTATGATCTTCACAGCAAAGGGACAGCGTTTTTCGCAGGCACCGCATTGCACGCACTCGCCGGCATGGTGTTCCAGCAGATTGTAATGGTCACGTACTGTTTCAGGAACAGTATTCTGAGCCAAAGCCAAATTTAAGAATTTGGTAACTGAAGCTACATCTATTTTTTTAGGACAAGGAGCACAATGACTGCAATACATGCAATGTCCTTTCCAACTAATGTTGGGGAAGGAAGCCAAAGCAGTGGCATAATCTTTTTCCTCTTCAGAAGCATTTTCATAAGAGGCACAAATGCGTAATTGCTCTACAGAATGTGCACCACACATAATGGTGGCAACAGCAGGCCTGGTTAGAGCGTAGCTGATGCATTGCACAGCAGTTAAGGCTTTGCCGGCAGGAGAAAGCTCTGCATCTAATAAATCGCCGCCTCCAAAAGCTTTCATTACAGAAATACCAACACCTAAGGTCTGACAAGTTTCATAAAGCTTTTGGCGCTGGGGATCCATATTAACCAGCTTATGACTATAAGCTTCATCAGCCCATAAATCTTCTACTGTTTCGCTGGGTGGTTGCAAGTCGTAACAAGGATTTACGCTAAACATGAGAACTTCAATATGACCGCTTTCCACGGCAGCTAAGGCTACTTTAGGATTGTGACTGCTTAGGCCAAGATGATGAATATGGCCTAATTTTTTTTGCTCCAAGGCAAAAGCCAGGACAGGTCCATTGACTATTTCTTGCCAGTCAGACAGGGAGTCGCAATAATGAATCATGCCAACATCTAAGTAATCTGTTTGCAGCCGTTGTAACAAATCTGCAAAGCTGGCTTTAACTTCTTTAATATTTCTAGTTCTTTCATATTGTCCGTTTTTCCAAACCGAGCAGAGATGAGCTTGCAGATAAAATTTTTTGCGGCGTTCTGCTAAAGCTTTTCCCAAGGCACTGCGAACAGCGGGGTCAGAAGCGTAGAGATCAAAATAATTTATACCAAGCTTTTCAGCTTCATCTATAAGTGGCTTGGCTTCCTGACAATTGTTTTCGCCAAAGCCTTCACAACCTAAGCCTATTTCACTAACTTGCAAACCGGTATTGCCCAAAGCACGATATTTCATGATTTACCTCCGAGGGTTTTCTTTATGTGATTTTATTATACAACTTAAAGTTAACTTTAAGACAAGAATGTGCTGAGGCGCATGGTTCTAAATGATACAGATATGCTATAATATAAAATATATTTTCAGTAGAATAAGCCTATTAACTATAAGACCATAGGGGGAGACAAAATGGGGAAGAAAACGTGGGGACTAATACTTAGCTTGGCATTAGTGTTTGGCACTTGGACAGGAGCACTAGCAGCACCTGCCAAAGATAGCTGGACAGTATATTTGTATATCTGTGGCAGCGATTTGGAGTCTAAAGCTAAAGCAGCTACTGGGGATATGACAGAAATCATCTCGGCTCCTTTGCCAGAGAATGTTAAAGTCCTAATGCAAACAGGCGGTTCAACGGTTTGGCATAATAACATGGTAAAGAATAATGTCATTGGACGTTTTGTGCATACAGGAGCTAGTGGCAATATAGTTCAGGTTGATCAACAACCTGATGCTGTTATGAGCAATCCTGCTACCTTGGCTGAATTCTTAGCTTACGGCAAGCAAAATTTTCCGGCTGAGCATAATGCCTTTATTTTCTGGGATCATGGCGGTGGCAGTGTGGCAGGCGCCATGGTGGATGAGCGAGCTCAAGGCAAGGCTATGACCTTAAAAGAAATGCAAAATGCTTTTGATGCTGTTTATCCTTCTGGTAAAGGGCAGAAGGCTTTTGACTTCATAGGCTTTGACGCATGCTTGATGGCTACTATTGACGTGGCTAAAAACTTTGCACCTTATAGCAATTATTTGGTAGCTTCTGAGGAAACAGAGCCTAGCAATGGCTGGAATTATACGCCGTGGCTGACTGCTTTGGGAGCAAACCCGGCCATGGCTACGGAACAAATTGGCAAAAACATTTGTGACAGCTATTTGGAGGGATGCCAAGCATATGGTACCGCAGGAGCAGCTACTTTATCCGTAACTAATCTTAAGGCTGCCGGCAAGCTTTCTGCTGCCTACAATGATTTTGGTCAGGAAGCTTTAAAAAAAGCAGCCCAGGATATTAATACCTTCCTACCTCAATATGGTCGTAGTGCCATGGCCTCAGAAAATTATGGCGGCAATACGCCTAACACCGGCTACTCCAACATGGTAGATTTGGGAGACTTGGCCAGTAACAATCTGGAATTGTTACCTAATTCCGCACCTAAGATTCTCAGTAGCTTAGAGGATTGCATAGTATATAAGGTTAATGGTCCTTATCGTCAGAAATCTCATGGCCTTTCTGGTTTCTATTTGTATGGCATCAATGAACAGAATTTACAAGGCTATTTCAACTTAGAGACCACTCCGGAGCCTTTTAAATATCTTTATTCCTATATTGCCTCCGGCCCATCTATGGAAAATACGGTAAAAAATTATGTGGCTAATCAGAAGGGTTCCAAGTCTATTCCTGCTCTTGCTACTTTAAAAACTAATCCCTTGGAAGATACACCGGTAACCATCTTGCCGGATGGTACAGCTCAAATGCAGCTTGATCCTAAACAAGCAGCCATGCTTAAAAGCGTGCGTTTTATTTTGATGAATGTAGACAGGAAAGAAGATACCATTGCTGTACTAGGAACGGACAATGATCTTCTTGCTGATTGGGATAAAGGTATCTTCAAAGATAATTTTAAAGGAAATTGGGGCAGCTTGGATGGACATTTTGTTTATTTAGAAGTACTGGAAGAGGGAGATAATTACACCTTGTATTCAGTGCCTCTAAAGCTAAATGGCGAACGCGTTTCCATGTTGGTTGGTTACGATTATAACAAAGCAGCTTATAATATCTTGGGAGCTCGTAAGGATATCGAAAATTACGGTAGCTCCTCCAAGAGCATGATTAAGTTGAAAAAGGGTGATAAGATTGACACCTTGTTCTATGGCGCAAAATTATCCCAACCTCAAAATGTAGTTGAGGTTGAAGTGGAAAGCTTTACCTTGGGAGAGCATCCTGTTTTCAAGGATATGCCTCTGATGAAAGATGAGAAGAAAGGAACTGCCGAGCATTTTTCTTTCATGTTTGAAATGACGGATTTGCAGAACAATACAGCTACTTCCAAAGTAGTTTTCTTTACGATTAAAGATAACAGAATCAGCTTGTCAGATGTTTTCGTGCAGTAAACAAACGCTAAAAAGCCTGATGGACTATTGTCCATCAGGCTTTTTTTATGGGGACGGTACTAATTGGTACATCTTATTTGCTCAAACGTTTGCTGATTTCTCTGGCTACGGCAACACCGGAAGCACTGGCTTGCGATAAGCCTCTGGTAATGCCTGCACCATCACCAATGGCAAAGAGGTTAGGCAGAGCTGTTTCCAGCTTGGAATTTAAGGCAACACGGGCACTGTAGAATTTTACTTCTACACCATACAGTAGTGTATCTGCATTGGCAGTACCGGGAGCTATTTTATCCAAGGCATAAATCATTTCAATGATATTGTCCAAATGTCTTTTGGGTAGAACCAGGCTTAAGTCACCGGGAATAGCAGACAGGGTAGGTCTGAGCCAACCCTTCTTTAAGCGGCTGGCATCAGTGCGGCGACCTTTGATTAAGTCACCAAAGCGTTGTACTAACACGCCGCCACCTAACATGTTGGACAGGGAAGCAATATGCTTGCCATATTTATGAGGCTCCTTGAAAGGCTCGGTAAATTTATTGCTAACTAAAAGAGCGAAGTTAGTATTACCGCTGTTACGTTTGGGATCGCTAAAGCTGTGACCATTAACTGTAATAATGCCGTCTGTATTTTCTGCTACTACATAACCATTAGGGTTCATGCAGAAGGTACGAACTAAATCACCATATCTTTTGGTCCTATACATTAATTTTGCTTCGTATACTTCGTCGGTAATGGGTTTAAATACCTGAGCAGGAACTTCCACCCTAACACCGATGTCTACCTGGTTACTGACATAACTAAGACCTAAGGCCTTGCATTGGTCAAGAAACCATTCAGAACCGGCACGTCCGGGAGCTGCAATTACATAAGGAACAGTAATTTTGTCTTCACCTTTTAATTCCAAGGTGTAGTTTTTCTTTTCTTTTTTGATGTTATTTACCTGGGTGTTACATTTAATTTCTACGCCATGTTCTTCTAAGTAATCATGAATGGCCAGCATGATTTTCAGATTATTTTCCGTACCTAAATGCCGTACCTTGGCATTTAAAAGATGCAAATCAAAGCCTAAAGCGATGGCACCGATTTTGCAGCCCTTGGTGGTATAAGCTTCAGAGGGAGCACCGAACTTGCAATTGATGCTATCCACATAATCTATGAGTTCAATAACTTCTTTTTCGGGAAGGTATTCCTTGAGCCAGCCACCAAATTCCGTGGTCAAATTATATTTACCGTCGGAGAAAGCACCTGCACCGCCAAAGCCACGCATAATGCTACAGGGCTGACACAGAAGGCAGTGGTTTGCCTTACCTTCAATCATGGGACATTTGCGTAGTTTTAAAGGATTTCCTTCTTCTAGGATAATTACTTTTACTTCAGGGTGCTTTACCGTAAACTCATAAGCGGCAAAAATAGCTGCCGGGCCGCCACCTACAATGGCTACATCATATTTGTTCATAATCATCACTCCGTTTTTTAAAATGGGGTTTTCTAGCTTAATAATTGTATCACTTTCCCTAAGTATTTCCTACTGAAAATGGTCATAAAAATTCGACCTTAGCCTAGGGCTGAAGGTCGAATTGTAAAAAACTATTTAACTTCTAAAGCAGCTTGTACCAAAAAGGTAAGAATGTTTGCACCATGGAGCAATTGGCTGTGGTCAAAATGCATGTTCCTATCGTGGAGGCAAGGTTCTAAGTTACAGCCCAAACCTATAAAACCGGTTTTAAGCTTAGGACGTAGTTTTTTGTAGAAATTAAAATCTTCTCCTACGGTAGTAGTTACTTCCTTGATTAAGCCGCCAGGTCCCATTTCTTTGGTTATGGCTTTTTTTACCAAAGCTAGGACTGCTTCATCAGATTCTGTACCTGGACAATCACCGATTTCCTTAATTTTGACTTTGGCGCCATAGGCCTTAGCGGTGGCACGAGCCAAAATAGTTACTTTATTTTTTAGTTCTGCCATGGAAGAATTTAAAGTGGTGCGCAAATCAAAAGAAATTTCTGCGTGATCACAGATGGCATTAATGGCGCCGGTTCCTGTATTAAATCTGGTAGCCTTAACGCTCCAACCTTCCAGAGGATCAAGGTGAATGGCATTAACGGCATTAACGATGGCGCAGCCTGTATCTAAGGCATTAATGCCCAGATGAGGCATAGAGCCGTGCGCAGTAAGACCGGTAATGGTTATGGTAAGGAGGGTGCAAGCCTGCCAATTTACTTTGGCTGCAACTTGTCCTGATTTAGCCAGGCTTTTAGGCATCAGATGTACACCAAAAAGATAGTTTAGGTCATCAAGCTCACCGGTAGCTAGCATAGCCTTGGCACCAAGACCAATTTCTTCGGCAGGCTGAAAAACTATTTTTAGCTTACCTTTTTTTAGGCCTTGCTTTGCCAAAGTGGCGGCAGCAGTAAGTACCATGGACATATGACCATCATGACCGCAGGCATGAACAGGTATTTCTTTGCCGTTTTCAGTAAACATGAGGCAATCCATATCTGAACGTAAGCCTACAACAGGACCTTTTTTACCACTGGCTAAAGTAGCAATTACACCTGTACCACTGGGCGTTAAGCCTGTTTGTACCTTATAGCCTAAGTCTTTGAGATAGTTGGCTACGAATTGGGCTGTTTTGCTTTCTTTAAAGGCCGGTTCAGCAAGAGCATGAAGGGCTTGCCATGTTTTTTCTATAGCTGAAATAGTCATTATTCTTTCCATCCTAAATAAACACTGCCTGGGAAGGACTTTTTAATGAACTCAGCATTTTCTTTGGATTGATAAGCTTCTTGGAAAATCTTCAGACGAGGATCATTCATGGTTTCTTTTCTTACAGCTACAATATTAACATAGAAAGAATCTGCTGTTTCCTTAATTAGAGGATCCTTAGCGGGATCTAATCCTGCGTTCATAGCGTAAGTGGTATTGATGGCAGCAGCGGCTACATCGTCCAAGCTTCTGGGAATGGCAGCGGCTTCCAGTTCAATGATCTTATACTTATGAGGATTATCGGTAATGTCTTGAATGGTAGTACCGATATCCTTATCATTCTTTACCTTGAATAAACCGGCTTTAGCCATCATCAAGAGGGAACGGCCACCATTGGTAGGATCGTTAGGAATGGCAATGGTAGAACCATCAGGAATCTTGTCACCGGGTTTTAGTTTCTTGGAATAAACGTTAATAGGGAAGAGGGCAGTATTAAAAGCTTTCACCAAATCAAATTTGGGTTCTTTCTTTAAAGTAGCTTTTAAAAATGGTTCGTGCTGGAAGCAGTTAGCCCAAATTTCCCCTTGAGCTAAAGCTGAGTTAGGAGTAACGAAATCGCTGAATTCTATAACTTCGATTTTTAAGCCTTTTTTAGCAGCGATTTTTACCACGTTGTCCATGATCTTAGCGTGAGGACCGGGATTAACGCCTACCTTTACAGGCTTAGAGGTATCAATCTTGCCGGGCTCGGCTTTCTTTTCACTGCCACCACAGCCTGCTACCAGGGTAGTGCAGCATAGGGCAGCTACGGTTAATAATTTTGCAAATCTTTTCATCATAATCATCTCTCTTTCAGAATGTATAGTAACATACTAGGCATTTTCAACCAGAAAGTCAACAGTTTACGAGAAAAAAGTCTATAAAAACGCTAATTGTTGTAAACAAATAGTAGCGTTATGACGTAGTCGAATGATATAATTAAACAACCAAAGGAGGTGAAAAAGTGGATAAAACAGAAATGAAACAAAAAATTTGTGTTGCCATTGATGCTTCTCGTGCCGATATAGAGGCTTATGCAGACAGTGTTTTTAATGAACCGGAATTAGGTTTTAAAGAAGTTAAGACAGCTGCAAAGTTGGCGGCACAGTTCGACAAGCTGGGGATTAGCTATGAGACAGGTTTGGCCATTACCGGAATTAAAGCTAGGCTCAAGGGTGGCAAACCAGGGCCTACTGTAGCTATTTTAGGCGAGTTGGACGCTATTGGTTCACCAGAGCATCCCCATGCCGACCCTCAAACGGGAGCAGCCCATGCTTGTGGTCACCATTTACAACAGAGTGCTATGTTATCAGCAGCCTATGGCTTAGCTAAATCGGGCGTTATGAAAGAGCTGGCCGGAGATGTGGTGTTCTTTGGCGTACCAGCCGAAGAATATGTAGAGCTAGCCTATCGTAAAAAATTAATTGCAGAAGGCAAATTACATTTTCTTCATGGCAAGGGAGAATTGATTTACGAAGGTCAATTCGATGATATTGACATGGCCATGCAAATGCACTCAGATAAAAACATGCCTAAGCCTACTGTTTCTATTGGACAATCCAGTAATGGCTTTATCGGTAAAACCATTCAATATGTGGGAAAGGCTGCTCATGCTGCCGATGCTCCTGACCAAGGCATTAATGCTTTGAATGCTGCCATGCTTGGTATTATGGGCATCAATGCTTTGCGGGAAACTTTTAGAGATCAAGACGTAGTCAGGGTACATCCTATTATTACCAAGGGCGGGGACTTAGTAAATAATGTGCCAAGCGATGTTAGAATTGAAACCTATGTAAGAGCTAAAACCATGGCGGCCATTGATAAAACCAACGCCAAGGTTGATGCAGCATTAAGAGCAGGTGGTGCTGCTATTGGCGCAAAGGTAAACATTGATACCATGCCTGGACAATTACCCTTAATCTGTAATACTGCTTTAAATGAACTGTTTGTGGCTAATGCTAAGTTGGCTGATCCTAATGTAGAAATTAAAGATGCAGGACACTTTAGTGCTTCTACAGATATGGGAGATGTATCACATTTAATGCCGGCTATTCATCCTTTCATTGGTGGTACAAACGGACTTTTACACAGTAAAGATTTTGAAGTTGTTGATTTTGAGGCAGCTGCTTTATTACCCGGTAAATCCTTTGCCATGCTGGTAGTGGATTTATTAACTGATAATGCAGAGAAGGCAAATAAAATATTGGCTGACTTTAAACCTGCTCTTTCCAAAGAAGAGTATGTTAAGAAGTTGGATGGGTATTTCACAAGGGGGGAATAACATGAAGAATTTTAAACTGCATGTGATGATAGCAGTTTTTATTGCTATTGCCGAATTGATTGGAGTTAAAACTTTTAAGCTGGGACCTGGGACAGTGGTCCTTCTTCCCATGCTTTATGCTTTAATTTTTGGTATTTTTTCTGCGCCTCGGTTTGCAAAATTATCTAACCAACAAGATATGGAAGATGCTTCCAGCTTGCTGGGTATTACCCTTATGCTTTTGATGGCTCGTTATGGCACCTTGGTTGGACCAACCTTGCCTAAAATCATTAGCGCTTCTCCTGCTTTGATCTTGCAAGAATTTGGTAATCTGGGTACCTGTTTCTTGGGCGTTCCTTTGGCTGTTTATTTTGGCTTGAAACGCGAAACCATTGGTGCTGCCCATTCTATCGCCCGTGAACCCAACGTAGCTTTAATTGGCGAACGTTATGGCTTAGCTTCTGCAGAAGGCCGCGGCGTTATGGGCGTTTATATAAGCGGCACAGTGTTCGGAACTATTTTCTTTGGTATATTATCTAGCTTTGCTGCCGCTACCGGGCTTTTTCATCCCTATGCTTTAGCAATGGCTTCCGGTGTAGGTAGTGCTAGTATGATGACAGCTGCAGTTGGTTCTTTAACGGTTATGTATCCACAGATGGCAGATCAATTGGCTGCCTTCGGTGCAGCCAGCAATATGTTATCAGGTTTGGATGGTTTGTATATGTCACTTTGGATGGCATTACCGCTTTCCGAATGGCTATATAAGAAATTTTATAAAATTAAATATGGTGTAGAACCGGAGAAGGGAGATGCCCAAAAATGAAAACCTATAATCTGATAGAAACTTTCTTTATTCTTTGCATTGTTGGAGTGCTCTCTTTGATCAGCAATACCTTGGGAAGTAAGGTTCCCTTTGTAGATGCTATTCCCGGTCTACTTATTTTGTTTGCTATTTCTATGGTAGGTATTGCCATGGGAAAATATTTACCGGGTGGTATTCCTGGTGTTGCCTATGTAGTAACTTTGGGTTGTATTCTCACTATTCCCGGTGTCCCCGGTTCGGAATTTATTAATGCTTGCATGAAGAAAGTAGGCTTTGTGTCTTTGTGCACACCTATTTTGGCTTATGCCGGAGTTGCTATTGGTAAAGACCTGGATGCTTTTGCCAAAACAGGATGGCGTATTGTAGTTTTGTCCTGCGCTATCTTCATTGGTACTTATGCAGGTTCTGCTATTATAGCTCAAATCATTTTAAAGGCCATGGGACAAATCTAAGAATTTCATAAGCTAATAAATTTTTACCTAACAATTCAAGTGTGATTTCACACTTGAATTGTTTTTTTTACTTTACAAGCATGACTATTTTGTGAAATAAAAAAATTTTTCCTTGAATTTATTTTTGATTGTGCTATAATTTTCACTTGTGTCATTTTGAAATTCGAAGGAGAGATTTATATGGCTTTTAATATGCTTTGCTGGTTGACGGGTATTTTAACCATCGTCATTGTTGTAAATTTTGTGAATGAAAAATATTTAAAGATTCCTGTAGAAATCACTTTGTTGGTTTCCGGTGTAGTCATAGGAGTTATTGCTTGGTACATTGATAGAAAGTATGGTCTCATTAACGACCCCTTGCATCCCAATAGCTTTTTCTTGAATGATTACTTAATGAACGGGGTTCTGTGCTTCATGCTTTTTGCCGGTGCTTCCAGATTAAGGTTTGGTGCTCTGCGTAGTCAGATGTCTCTGGTTATGGCCCTTTCTTTAGTAACCACGGTATTAACCAGTTTCTTTTATGGCATTATTTTCTATGGTGCTTTGCACTTGTTGGGCATTGATTTTAATATATTCTATTGCCTCTTGTTAGGCGCCATTATTGGACCTACTGATCCCATTGCTGCCATGAGCATTCTTAACAAAATTGGTTTACCTAAGGATACTTCCTTGGTTATTGAAGGTGAATCACTTTTTAATGACGGTGTAGGTGTTGCTGTGTTCGTTGTAGTGTCCGGTATCATCACAGGACAGGCTCATGGTAATTTCTTTTCTGTTATGGGACAGGAGCTTTTAGGTGCTATTGCCTTGGGCATAGTTTTTTCTGTGATCAGCTATTTCTTCTTTTCCAAAACCCAGGATTGCTATGTGAGAGTATGTAGCAGTATCGTGGCAGTAGGAGCCGCTTATATTTTCAGTGATTTATTAGGTTGCTCAGGTGCTATTGCCTCTGTTGTCGTTGGTATCTTCTTTGCCACCAGGGTTGCTAACCTGGAAGATGTAGAAGGTAGAGATTATACTATTTTTAGGACATTCTGGAGCGCTATGGATATTATCCTTAACGATATGCTCTATGTAATGATTGGCTTAAGCATCATTAATATCAAAAACGTTTCTTATCTGGCTGCTTTCGTAGCAGTTGCCCTGGTAGTTAATTTGTTGGCTAGATATTTAGGCGTGCTGGCCGTAGCAGTACCTTTCATGAAGAAATTGCCCGATAACTACACACCTGTACCTTTTACCAACTTACTTAGCTGGGCAGGACTTAAAGGTGGTTTGTGCGTAGCCCTGGCTATGGGTACTCACCAGATGTTGCCTTATAGTGCTTTTAATACTATTCTGGTTTGCACTATGGCCATTGTGCTTTTCACCACTTGTATTCAAGGTATAACAGTAGGTAAGGTTTACCTTCACCAACAGAAAAAGACAGATGAACATAATCTGATTCAGCAAACAATTTAAGTGCCTTAGCGCACTTGAATTGTTTTTCTATTCTTGTTACAATATTTGTTACATACAAAAATGATGGGTGGCGTTGATATGCGAGCAAGAAATGTCTGGGCGGAAGTAGATCTATCTGCCATTGCCCAAAATGTACATGTAACTAAAAAATCCTTAAAACCTGGTACTAAGCTTTGTGCAGTAGTTAAGGCTGATGCTTATGGCCATGGAGCAGTACCGGTTGCTACGGCAGCACTGGCGGCAGGAGCAGACTATTTGGCTGTTTCCATGACCCAGGAAGCTCTGGAGCTTCGGGAAGCAGGTATTATGGCTCCTATCTTAATTTTAGGCGCTATGACGCCAGGTCATGAGAAAGAATTGGTAGAAAATAATATTACTCAAACTGTTTTTACCTTAGAAGCAGCTCAGGCTCTTTCGGCAGCAGCTATGCAAGAGAACAAGACTGCTAAGGTTCATCTGGCAGTGGATACAGGCATGAACAGAATTGGTTGTAGACCGGCAGAGGCAGGAGAATTGGCATCAGCCATTGCTCAACTGCCTCATATTGACCTGGAAGGTGTGTTCTCACACTTTGCCCGTGCTGATGAAGCTGATAAAACCTACAGCAAAATGCAGCTAAAGCGCTTTAAGGAAGCTTTGCAAAATATTGAAGACAAAGGTATTAATATTGCTATTAAGCATTTAGATAATAGTGCCGGTATTACAGAAATACCGGAGGCCCATTACAATATGGTACGCCAAGGTATTACTCTTTATGGCTGGTGGCCCTCTAAAGAGGTTAAGGAATGCTTGCCTTTAAAGCCTGTCATGACTTTAAAAGCAGAAATAGTCTTTATTAAGGATGTACCGGTAGGTGAAATGATAAGCTATGGTGGCACTTTTACCACAACAAGACCTACTAAGCTTGCTACCTTGCCACTAGGCTATGCAGACGGTATTAGCAGAAAGCTTTCCAACCGTGGCTATGTGGCCATCAGAGGTTATCATGCTCCCATTGTAGGCAGGGTCTGCATGGATCAAATGATGGTAGATGTTACGGATATTCCAGGTGCAGTTGTAGGTGATGAAGCCATTATTTTTGGCGGCGGAGAAATTTCTCTGGATACTGTTGCGGAATGGATGGAGACCATTAATTATGAAGTGATTTGTCTTTTAAGCACACGTATTCCCAGAAAGTATACCTATCAATATACAATTAAGCATTACACAAAATAAGAGAATCTTAAGTAGAGGGGTAGAATAGTAGCCATGGAAAATAGATACAACGCGGTATCCAAAGAATTAGTAGAAGAGTTAAAAAAGGTAGTAGGGAAGGAAAATGTTCATACGGATCCGGGAACCTTGGATCGTTATAAAACAGATGAAGAGCAGGACGCCAGGTTATTTCACTTGCCTGAGGTTGTCATTGCACCGGGTTCTACAGAAGAAGTAGCTGCCATCATGAAACTGGCTAATAAATATGTAGTGCCTGTTACCCCCAGAGGCGGCGGAACTAGCGTATCCTGTGGTGCCATTCCTGTTTACGGTGGTATTGTTCTGCTGCTGGAGAGAATGAATAAAATCATAGAAATTAACGAAGATGGCATGTACATGGACGTAGAAGCAGGAGTTCCCACTATCGTAGTACAACAGAAAGCCAGGGAAAAGGGCCTGTTTTATGCCGGAGATCCTTGCAGTGCAGAAAGCTGCCTAATTGGCGGTAATTTGGCTACCAATGCCGGTGGGAACAAAGCTGTTCGCTATGGTACTACCCGTCATCAGGTTTACGCCTTAGAGGTAGTAACTCCTACAGGTGACATTGTGGAACTAGGCGCCCGTCTGAAAAAATGCAGTACCGGCTATTGCTTGGACCAGCTGGTAATGGGCAGTGAAGGCACCTTGGGTATTATTACCAAGGCTACTTTAAAGCTTTTGCCGTTGGCTCCTTTCAAATTGGATGTTCTGGCTATTTTTACAGAAGTAGAAAAAGCCACCGGAATTGTGCCAATTTTGATTAAGGCGGGGCTTAATCCTACCAGCGTAGAATTTATGGATAATAGCTTTGTAAAGGCTTCCAGCGACTATTCTGAGCTTAAGCTACCTCATTATGAGGACGGCAGCTATGTAATAATCTCCATAGAGACTTTTGACGAGAGTGAATTAGAGAGCAAGATGGAAAAACTGGAACAATTGTGCAGAGCTAATGGTGCTACAGATGTTCTTGTAGCCGACGACAGAGTCTGGACCATTCGAAAGAATTGCCTGGAATCAACCAGAGCCATGAGCTCAGTTAGTACTTCCGATGATTTGGTAGTGCCGGTCAATAAAATTGCCTCCACCATCAATCATTTGTGCAAGGTTGCCAGTCATTATCCTTTCAAGGTATTTACCCTGGCTCATGCCGGAGATGGTAATTTGCACTTCCAGATTTTAAAAGGTAACCTTAGCGATGAGGAATGGGAAGAGAATCTCAATAGCTTCCATAGTAAGGCTTATGCTTATATTTACAGCTTAGGCGGCAGGCTGAGCGGCGAGCATGGTATTGGTGCCAAAAAAGTTAACCAGCTGGAAAAATATACCAATCCTGTGGAGCTGCAAATGATGAAAGCCATTAAAAAGGCTTTGGACCCCAAGGGTGTCTTAAACCCCGGTAAGGTATTTAATATTTAGAGCATAGAAAAAAGCGAGCAGTAAACTGCTCGCTTTTTATATTTAAATACTTTTGTTCTTTTAGCGGACTGCACCTATAGGCACCCCCACGGCACATCCAAGTATCCGCTTATCGCTGCTTCCTTCCGGACCTGACGAGGTTCACAGGCTTAAATTGCGCAGGACCAACAAATGCAGTCCGCTAAGAAAACAAAAACCGGCTAGGCCGGGTAATAACATATGGCGGAGAGTGAGGGATTCGAACCCTCGATACGGTTTCCCGTATACACGCTTTCCAGGCGTGCTCCTTCAACCACTCGGACAACTCTCCAGGTTGAAAAGAAAATATGCATGAAATTGTACAACCCTTTTAAAGGACTGCGTTAACTAGTATACATAAAATTAGAGTGGTTTGTCAAGAATATAGTTGAATTGATTTAGAAAAAAAGGGTATAATGATGTGTAAAACTATTCAAGGAAGGGGACTGCGAAATTGGATACAGTTGCCAATAAAATTTCAGAGACGGCAGGTTTAGCCCCCGGAGTAGCAATACCTATAGGTATTGATGAAACTTCTCCTTCTAAGTTTATTGTGTGTGCTATTAAGGAGGGGGATGTACAGGTAGAGCGTTTAGGCTCTTTACCGGAGGATTTTGCCGCTTTTTCCCAAGATACTACTGTCTGGATTGATGTACAGGGCTATGCCGGCTTAATTTCCATAAAAAGGATCTTTAAGACACTGGACGTACACCCGCTTTTACAGGCGGATATCCTTAATACCAAAAACAGGACCAGTATGGAAATGCTGGGTAAAACTTTGTTTATTAATTTTAACAGATTGTTTTATGCCGCTAATAATAGGCTGAGAAAGGAAAATGTTTCTTTTCTCATGAAGAATAACTATGTTATTACCTTCCAAAACGGTGAAAGAGATAGCTTTGCCGGCGTTCGTAAGCGCGTAACGGCTTTTAAAGGCAGGCAAACCAAGCCTGACTATGTGCTATATACCTTATTGGATAATTTTGTGGATAATTATTACGAGCCCTTGGAGAAGCTTTCTGCTAACATAGAAAAGTCCGAAAAACATCTTTTGGCTGATGATAATATCATTGACAGACCTACCTTGGCAGCTCTAAGACATGATTCTGCCATGGCCAGACATGTAATTTGGCCTTTAAAAAACATTATTACTAAGGCTGCAGAAGATAGGACAGACTTCTTCGCAGATGATTTGGCACCTTATTTTTATGATTTGCGTGACCATGTTTACCAATTGGATGAAGTTTGTGATATGACGGAAGAAAATGTCATTACCATAGTTCAGCTGAACATGGATAACATGAATAATAAAACCAATGAGATAATGAAGACATTGGGACTTATTTCTACAATCTTTTTGCCCCTGACTTTTATTGCAGGGGTTTATGGCATGAATTTTAAATTTATGCCGGAGCTTGAGTCTCGTTGGGGTTATCCCTTTGTTATTGCCTTGATGGCACTTATTGCTTTACTTTTATATAAATCTTTTAAGAACAGACACTGGGTGTAAGCTTTTCCGGAAAGGAAGACTATTATGTCTTACGTTGCTTTATATCGTACCTGGCGGCCTCAGGATTTTGATGCCCTGGTTGGACAAGATCATATTAAGACGGCTTTAACCAATGCACTGGAAATGGGCAAGATTGCTCACGCTTATTTATTTACCGGTCCCAGAGGAACCGGTAAGACCAGCACGGCCAGAATTTTGGCTAAGGCTTTGAACTGCGAAAAAGGTCCTACCGCCCATCCCTGCAATGCTTGTGAGAACTGCAAGCAGATTACGGAAGGCTCCTCTATGGATGTTATAGAAATAGATGCTGCTTCCAATAGAGGCATTGATGAAATTCGTCAATTAAGAGAGCGGGTAGCCTTTGCTCCTGTTAACAGCAGATATAAAGTTTATATTATTGATGAAGTACATATGATTACTACCGATGCTTTTAACGCTTTGTTAAAAACCTTGGAGGAGCCACCTGACCATGTAGTGTTTATTCTGGCTACCACAGAGCCTCACAAGATTCCGGCTACCATCCATTCCCGTTGCCAGCGCTATGACTTCCGCAGGGTAACGGTAGATGATATTGCTGACCACTTGAAGAAGGTAGCACAGGGCAGTGGCATTGAAGCAGACAATGATGCCCTCCGTCTGATGGCCATTCAGGCTGATGGTGGTATGCGTGATGCAGTAAGTCTTTTGGATCAATGCGGTGTTATGGATAAACATGTTACGGCTCAAACTGTTAGACAGGTTTTGGGCATTGTAGGCAGGGAAAGCTTGCGTCAACTGGTAACGCTGATTGGTAAAAAAGATTTATCCGGTGCCTTGGAAGGTTTAAATGAACTTTCTGCCCAAGGCAAGGATGTTAAGCAGGTACTTCTGGAAGTTACGGAATATTTACGGGCTTTGCTTTTGTATAAGACCAAAATAAAATATGATGATATTTACCTTACTGATACGGGGGATGCTTTTGCCAAAATAGCGCCTCTCTATACTCAGGAAAGAATATTAGCAGCAACCAAACGTTTGCACGAAGCCTTGGAAGAATTAAGGTTTTCTTCCAGAGGCAAGATTGTTGCTGAGCTGTGTCTCTTTGATTTATGCCATATTTCCGGCGATACCATAGAAGCTTTGGCAGCTAGGGTAGCAGAACTGGAAAAGCAAATCAATTCCGGCGTTCAACCTGTGGCTAAAGTAACTCATACAGCTAAAGCTCCCACGCCTCCTCACCAGGTAAGTGTTAAGCAGGCGCCAATTACGCCTGGGGAAAGCGTTAAAGCTACGCCTCCTGTGCAAGTAGCACAGACGGATAGTTCAGGCTTTGAAGATTTTGGCAGTTCAGAACCTCAAGAAACAGAACCTCAGGAAGCTGCGTCAGGTTCTCCGATGGGAAATACTTCGGAAGGGGAAGAACTGTGGCAGGCTGTTTGTACAGGACTTACCCAGAGAAAGAAAAGAACTGTTATAGCCTATGCTCACATGGCAGCGGTTATCAGCTATGACGACAATGGCTTAACGCTGGGAGTATCTTCTCCCAGTGCTCAGGAAAAGCTTGCTTCTTCTGAGTATAAAAATTTAATGGAAGCAATTATTGAAGAAACCACAGGTAAAAAGATACCACTGCATTTTGAGGTAAAAAAAGATATACAACCTCAGGCAGCTAAGCTAACAGTTAAGAGCGAACCGGTTCTTAAAACTAAAGCGCAAACACAAACTGAAGAATTATCAGCTTTTGCCAAAAAAGCGCAAGCAGTCTTTGGCGGAAAAATAAAAAAAGAATAAAGGAGAAAAAAAGATGTATAAAGGCGGAATGAACAACATGCAAGGCATGTTAAAAAAAGTACAAAAAATGCAAGCAGAGATGACTAAATTGCAAGAGGATTTGAAAACCAGGACAGCAGAAGCAACCTCCGGCGGTGGTGCAGTAACTGCAGTAGCTAATGGTAATAAAGAAGTTGTCAGCATTACCATTAAACCAGAAGCAGTTGATCCTGAAGATGTAGAAATGCTGCAAGATTTAATTGTGACAGCGGTTAATGATGCCATGAAGAAAATTGATGCTATGACTGAAACAGAAATGGGTAAAATTACCGGTGGTATGAAGATGCCGGGAGTTTTCTAAGAAGAGGTAAATTATGCGGATGATAAAACCGCTGGCCAGACTATATGAACAGTTAAGAAGATTGCCGGGCATAGGTTCTAAAACAGCACTGCGTTTGGCGTATCACGTCTTGGATATGTCCAAGGAGGATGTAGCTGAACTTGCTCAGGCTCTGTTAGATGCCAAACAATCCATACACTATTGCTCTCGTTGCTTTAACTTATGCGATAGTGAGTTGTGTGAAATTTGTCAGGACGAGGGCAGAGACCAAACAATTATTTGTGTGGTTGAGCAGCCCCAAGACCTGATGGCTATGGAAAAGACACAGGGCTTTAAGGGCGTTTACCATGTACTCCACGGTGTGTTATCTCCTTTGGATGGCATTGGGCCGGAACAGCTTAAAATAAAAGAGTTGCTTTATAGGCTTCAAGGTGGTAAAGTGCAGGAGATTATCGTAGCTACTAATTCCGATGTGGAAGGTGAAGCTACAGCAGCTTATTTGGCTTCGCTGATTAAGCCCTTAGGTATTAAGGTTAGTCGCATTGCCCATGGACTTCCTATTGGTGGCGATTTGGAATATGCTGATGAAATAACCCTATATAAAGCACTAGAAAATAGACGTGATATGTAGAAAGGTGATAAATTATGGACGTATTATTCAGTGGCGTTATTGCAGTTGTGGTTTTGTATCTTTTGGTAAAGTTCTTTGTGTTGCCTTTTAAACTGGTCTGGAATGGTATTTGCGGAGTGGTAATCCTTTGGCTGGCTAATTTGCTGGGCGGCATCATAGGCCTGCATTTAAACATTACCATTATTTCTGCTTTGATTGCCGGCTTTTTTGGCATTCCCGGTGTATTTTGCCTGATTGCTTACCAGTTGCTTGGTAAATAATTTCTATGGGAAAACAAATTTTTGGCTATGATTATAGCAATAACGAAAAAGTAAAATTATTCTTTTATCTAATGGTAGGCGGCACTGCAGCATTAATTGAATGGTCCTTGGTTTATATCTTTACGGAAAAATGCGGTATTAATTATTTAATATCCACGGCCTTGGCCTATTTTTGCTCAACCGTGTGCCATTATTTTGCTACCAATGCCTTAGTCTTTGAAAGTGGTAAGCGTTACGCTAAGGGTAAGGAGTTTTCTTTAGTATTATTCGTGTCTACCATTGGACTGCTTTTAAATGTCTTGCTCATGAGAATTTTTGTAGGTGGTTTTGGCATAGAGCTAATACCCGGAAAAATTTTAGCTACAGTGCTGGTAACAGTTTGGAATTATTTGGCCAGAAAAAAGTGGATTTATTAAGTTAGAGGTGTAAGATGGGTTGGAAAAAAGTTAATATCAAAAACTTCAAAAGAGTTCTTCTCTTACATAATACCAGCTCAGGTCCCAGGGCTTATTCCCTTTTTACCAAGCAACAGGTCAGAATTGTAGAAGCTGATTTAATGTTGGCTTATGGTGAAGAGAGATTTCAAAAGAGCAAAGTAAAAACCTATGAGGATATGCTTAAAATAGGAGAAAAAATTTGCACAGAAAAAATAAACTGGGTTATCGTAGCCGGCGGAGATGGGTCTCTCAGAGCTTTGGTAGAGACTTTTATTAAACATGACTACTATCCCTATGTCAGTGTTTATCCGGCAGGAACTGTTAATCTGGTAGCCAAGGAACTGTCCCAACAATCTGATGGCGCAAGGTGGTTTGCCAATGTGGAAAAGGGCAATGTAATGCCTGTCTGGCTGGGCAAGGGTAATGATAGAATCTTCTTAACAGTGGCCGGCATCGGTGTTGATTCTTTGGTAGTTGACAATGTTAAGGCTAGCGAGAAGAAATATTTGTCTTCCCTGGCGTATTTAAAACAAGGCGGCTTGATGGCAGGGCAGGAGCTTTTGCTACACCACTGGAAATATAAATTTCAGGTTATGATTGATGATGATGGCAAATGGCACAATGCTACTTCTGTTATAGTAACTAAGAGTAAATATTATGCCGGTAAGTTTTCTTTGGCTAAGGGCGGATCAATTTCTAAACCGGTTTTATATGTTTGTCTTTTCACAGGAGGCAAAGCAGTAGATTTTCTTAGGTATACTGCTCTTATTGCTGCCGATTTGCTTAGTCTGGATAACACGGTAAAAATTATTGAAGCTCAAAAGGTACAGATTAAATGTAATGTAAAGAATTTCGCGGCAGAGTTAGACGGTGATTCCGTAGCAACCTCTCCTTTGGATATTAGTATTTTGCCTACTCCGATAAAATTCATTTCCTAAGGGTCCTTACATGAAAAATATATTGTTTGTGATATTTATGGTTATTGTCATACTAGCTTCTCTTTTTGGCGTGGAGTATGGCCTAGCCTGGAATTTCCAAAAAAATATTGTACCATTCCCTTATGCGGAATTTTGGCTCAATACTCTTAACGGCTTCTTGCGTGATGCATTGCTGTTTGGAGTATTGGGTTTGCTTTATGCCAAAAAACATAGAATAGCAGACAGGACAAGACGCTATTTTCCTGTAGTTGTAGTGGGACTAAGCTATTTGGCTCTGGCTGCTTTCATGATAAATTATGTGGAGCTGGATAAGGGCTTCTTAACAACACTGAGTGTTTGCACCGGCCTATTTAACAACATCGTCATAGTGCTGCTGGCTGCTATGTGTTATCATCACTGGCCCAATAAGGTCATGAAGGTAGTATACTTTTTCATTTATTATCTTTCCTGTCTGATTTTTATCTTTGATGGTATTTATTTTTGGACAACCTCCATGCATGTGGAAAGTGTTGTTTTTGAAAACTTGAATATCTATGCTTTTGAAGGTTTTACCGCTACCATGGCGCCTTGGCAGAAAGTGGCCATTATTGCCATTTTAGTTATTTATGCTTTGTTGTTCCGTGTTCAAACCAATCTTCGGTCCAAGCCTAATTTTACCTGGTCGTTGGTTTGCGTTTTGCTTTTTGGGTTTGCCCTTAATTTATCTTACAGCCTTTTAAGCAGTGCAGTTTATTTCGGCATTGACCAAGTCCATGGCCTAGATGTTGAAGTTGATATGGAAAAGAGCCGCAAACCTACCAGAGACATGGTTATTATGCCGGTGAATGTTAATTTTTTTCATAAGGCGTTTTTTCACACTGATAAGGTAATGAAAAATGCCAAGGATTTTAAACCTCGTGTTTTGACCGAGCAAGATAAGGAAGCACTTACCGCTTTAGGCATTGTGCCGGATCCGGTTTATGACAAGCCGGGCAAAGCAAGCTATGACAGAGTCATTCTCATTGTTTTTGAATCTGTGCATAGGGATTACATCAATTATTACAATCCTAATATTCCCAAAGAAGTTACACCATTTTTAAATGGTTTGCTAGATAAGTATAAGAAGCTGAACAACTATTATTCTTCTGCTGTACCTACTACTCAGGGACTTAACGCTACCTTCAGATCCCAGCTGATTTATGATGGCGATTTGCCTGGAGAGAAACAAGGCTCTATTTATCGTACTGCTCAACAGGCAGGGTGGAAGGGAATTTTCTTGAATGCTTCCAGCCGTTATTACAATAAGGAATATTTAGAATATCCCAGGCAGTTTGGCATGGAAACATATATGGCCAGGGAAGAACTGGAAGCCATGGGTTATAAGAATGCCAGTGGCTGGGGCTTCCATAATGATGTAATTTACGATGCTACCATCAAATTATTGGCAGAGCATAAAAATGACAAGCTTTTGTTTACTGCTAAGACTTTGGATATGCATCAACCTTATCCTTATTTTGGCTTTGCTTATGATTCACTTCCGGAAGTGGTACGCAATCAAGGTACCATCACAGCTTGTGGAATGTATTGGGTAGATAAAACCTTGGAGCACTTCTTTAAAGAAGCAGAAAAACAAGGCTTGATGGATGACAGGACTTTGTTTATTGTTACCTCCGACCACAATCCTCACTCCGGAGGAGAATACAAGGATATTGTGGACGATGAAAAGGATAAGCAGCCTATATCTCCCATTCCCTTGATTTTCATAAGTAAGAACATGGAACCCTTGGAAGATTTGGATGAAGATGCTTATGCCAGTCAGGAAGATTTAGGGCCGACCTTGTTAAGCCTGATGGGCCTACAAACTCCACCTGATTTTATAGGCAGAAATCTTCTTATTCCTACTGAACATCCCTACGCCTTGGGTTATTTTGGCGGCAAAGGTTATTATTATTCCGCTGATGTGAATTTTATTGCTACCCTTAATGAGCCTGAACCTGATATGGCGGCCAAGGATGCTTTGGCAAATTACATCATGCATAACTACATAAAACGACATATTAATAATCTGAAATAAAAATAGTGAGCTGTGCTTTAGGCACAACTCACTATTTTTTTTGTTTCCAAGGGGAGGAGCAGAATTTGTTTTTAATTATTTTATGACGGCCGCAGTAGGATTATAAATTCCTTCGCCTCGTTTAGCACCCATAATGTCTTTTTCTGTGCATTGAATGTATTGAATGGTAAGACGAGTGTGACTGGCAAAAGCTAAATGAATTTTGCCATCTTCGCCCTGCATGATGAAGGGATATTCATACTGACGATTATTAGTCTTGTTCTCAGCACCAACATAACCTTCGCCTTGTTCCATGTAACGAATGAGGGGGAAAGTTACGCCACCGTCTTCAGAGAGAGCTACGGCAATGGGGCAGCGTAATCCAGGCCAGGCAGCTTTGCCTTGTTGTGGATGAGCTGTACAAGTGGGGTTATAGGCGATGGCAATGCGCCCGCTTTTTAGCTTAATGGCACTAACACTGGAATTGTTGTTGGGCAAGGGAGTTGGCCTAGGCTCAGTCCAGGTATCTCCATAATCCTGAGATTGGCTACGGTAAATAAAATCGGCATTACGACTACGCATAAAAGCAAGTAAATGACCGCCTTCCAGTTCTACTACATTGGCGTGAACGCGACCACGACTATTGGGCATGGCTACCTCTCGCCAGCTTTTACCTTGATCATCAGAAATTTGAAATACAGTAGGATCACCGGACAAGCCTTCCGGACTGTCGGTACATTGCCAGTTAGCAAAAATCCAACGACCGTTTTTTAAAATCTGAATGGGTTGGCGGCAGAAACTGCCTTCTCTGCCAAACATAACATCATAGGGACTCCAGGTTTTGCCACCATCAGTGCTTTTTTGGCGACGAATTACTGAAGTAAATTGCATGTTGTCTTTACCGGGCTGTCTGCCTAGCTGGGCGGTGTACATAGCCCACACCTCGCCTGTGGGAGCTAAAAATAACGAAGGATTTTGTTCGCTTCTTTCCGGATCATCGGAAATGTCCACCGGCTTACTCCATTTGTCTGCGCCTTTCTTTAAGCAGGAGCAGATAATGTGTACATCAGAGCCGCCTTCGTAGGTACCGGCAAACCAGCAGCAGAGAATATCTCCGTTAGGTAATTCCAAAAGAGCGGGAGCATGAGAGGTGGAGGTAGCTTCCTCAGTAGGTAATAAAGCTTGTACAAAGCCTAGTTTTTCATTCCAGTACATAGTTCCGTCCGGAGTTAAATCAGCAAGTTTTTTATAATTGTTCATGACAATTTTCTCCTTGTAATTTTACATTTTGCAATAACGCCACATAGTAGTGCGGCTAATACCTAACTGCTTAGCGGCGGCAGATTGATTGCCGTCATTTTCTTCTAAAACTCGTTTAACGATTTCTTTGTTCATTTCCTCTAAGCTGCGATTAAGATCAAAACGTTCCGGCACCTGTAAGGTACTTTCGGCTAAAGGAGAGCCTACTTCAAGGGAGAGAACCTTTTCTACAGCGGCCAAGGTTACGGTGTTGCCATCGCACATGGTTACCAGTTCCATGAGTACACGTTTGAATTGGCTAAAGTTATGGGGCCAGGGGAATTCTTGCATTTTTTTGATGGCATTAGGCTCCATTCCTAGAATTTCACGAGCTAGGGAAACATTTAATTGTCCCAGATACATGTTGATGAAAAGCGGAATCTTATCAGCTTGTAATCTTAAAGGTGCCAGATTTAAGGTTAAGCAGGACAACCGGTAAATGAAGTTTTGTGAACCCTCCCGAATGAACCCTCCAGGTTTTAGCACACAGCCTAGAATAACTTTGTTGCGACGGCAGACATCCATTTCTGTTAAAGCTGCCAAAAGCTGGGAGTGTTGATCTTGAGTAAGAGCATGAATTTCTGAAATGTATAAGGTGGTATTAGATTGGGTGAAGGGGGAATTGTGGCTGCTGAGCAAATATTCTCTGGTTTTGTCATTGAGCAGAGCGCAATTAATGGAAACAAAAGGATGGTTCTTCCAGGAACTGCGGGTGTAAATGGCCGTAGCTACCGGATCCTTGCCTGTTCCTTCCTCACCTATAATAGCCACCGGGCGGGGAGACTGGTTTATTTTTTCAATATCTTTTTCTAAGTCTGCGATAGCTCCGGTACTGCTAAAAAATCCTTCTACAAAGTGCTGAATGGCTTCCTGGCAAGTGTAATATTTGATGCCGCATTTGTTGGCAGGTAGCGGTGCTTTGCTGCGAGTGAAGTAGAAGATAGTATATTCTTGACCGTAAGAACTGATGTGCTGTCCCTTAATGGTATATAAAATTCCGTCTAAGGATTTAACTATACGGCAGGGGGCAGTTTTATCTAAGCTATCTATTTCGCTTTTGAGCATGCTGAGTACGGCTGGACGGTTATCTGCATCTACAGTGGAAAAATACAGACTTTTCTTTGCATCAAAAACAACGGTTTCTGTAGATTGCTCATAAATTACCTGCCGCAAAAAATGATTCTCAGCCTGCAGACGGCGAATGTTGCGATAGGTCATTAAAACTTTTTGGAACGCTTGCTGCAAGCTTTCTGTACCGGAAGTGATGAGTACGGAATTTAGTCCTATCTGCTTAGCCGAAGTATTGGCTATCATATCGCAAACGATGGTTTGAAAGCCTGCTGCCTGAACTTGTTCCAGGATATTTTTGACTTCTGAGCTGTTATGCACCGTAAAAATTTTGATGGGAGTGGACAGGAGATCGCAAAGAGTCTGAGCACTGCTGGTAATGTTAGGGAAACCTACAATGGCAGGATGTTCGGTTACATTATCTGCCAGACGCAAAGCTCTCATGATATCCAGTTCAGTGATTGGAATCTCAATGACAGGTAAGGAAACCTGTTCCCTAAGTAATTGAGCAGTTCCACCTCTAGACAGAATAACGTCATAATCAGCATGAAAATTGTTTTGAGCAGCTTCTACACCTTGCTGCAGGTCGCCGACTAAAACGTCCATTTGTATTTGTGGATAATCTTGAGCTACCTTGTTGAGCAGAAATTGCATTCCTTCGCAGGGGGCTATGGCTAAAATACGTATTTTTTCCTCCATGCAAGGGACCTCCTTCCAAAATCTTGCCTATTTTTATCAAGTGTAACAATTTAAAACGAAATTGTCTACATACAATTTTCTGAATTTTACAATTAGTTTAAAAATGAAACGATTATAGCCAGAAAATACATTGAACAAAAATAAACCTCTTGCTAAGATATTCTCAAGACAAGAAAAGCAGTGATACGTGTTTCAATTTAAAATAATGCTTTTCCCAAAACAAGATTTTTTGCTAGGTACAGAAAGAAGAGGAGGAATAGTTATGAAACAATTAACAAGAAAGCTAATGATGGTGGCTTTGGCCGCAGTAACAGTTGGTATGTTAACTGCCTGTGGCGGAGGTGGAGACCAAAAGAAAGATGCTGCTAAACCGGCAGCTGATGCTAATAAAGAAGTGAAGTTGACTTTTGCAGCTCAAGAGGTTGGTACTGCCGCTTATAACTATGCCGCAGCTTTACAGGGCGTTATGTTAAAAGAATTACCAAAAGGTTCAAAGATAGATATTACTACTACCTCTCCCGGTGGTGTAGGTGCACCTGTTATTGTTAATAATGCTGAAGAATGCGACATTGTTATGTCCAACGCAGGTCCTGCTAAATGGTCCTTTGAGCAACCTAAAGATAAATACAAATTTGGTGGCTGTAAAAATATTGCTGCCATTGCCGGTGGCATTGGTAATGACTTTGTTAACATAATGTTCACCAAGGAATTTGTGGACAAGACTGGTTGCAAGACTATTGAAGAAGCTATTCAAAAGAAGATTCCGTTCAGAATGGTTATCAAGAAGAATGGTACCTTTGGTGAATTAAGTGCTGAAAAAGTATTTGAAGCTTTGGGCGTAACCTTCAAGGATGCTGAAGCTTGGGGCGCTAAGGTTGAAAAAACCGGCGGCGACGCTATTAAGAGTGGTTTGCAAGATGGTTTATATGATATTACCATTGACCATATCGGCGCAGGACAATCAAATACTACTGAATTGTGCATGACTCATTCTATGTACGATGTACAGTTGGAAAAAGCTACGATGGAAAAACTTCGTACTATGGGCTATGAATATGTGAAGGTTCCTGCTAATACCTGGAAGGGCCAAGATAAAGAAATTACCACTGTTGGTTCTCAACAAGTAGTGCTTGTTTCTTCTACTATGGATGATGCTACTGCTTACAAACTGGCTAAGGCAATTTGCGAGCATAAAGAAGACCTTGCTAAAGCACAAGCTGCTATGAAATTCTTAGATCCTGCTAAAGCAGGTACCAAGATTATGGCCGGTGCTCCCGTGCATCCCGGTGCTTTAAAATATTATAAAGAAAAAGGCTACAAGGTAGACTAAGCAATTAAGAAAAATTTACAAAACGGGCTGCCGGACGGACCGTCCGTCAGCCCGTTTTATATCTCTAAAAGAGAGGAAAATTATTATGGAGGCTAAGTTAGGTTGGCGTAAAGTAGCTATGATTGTGGTTACAGTGGTATTCTTCCTTTTTCAGATGTATCTGGCTTTGGTTAAGCAGCTAAATCCTATGCTGCAAAGTCCACTACATCTAATTTTGGCTTTAACCCTGGTTTTTCTTTATAACCCTGCGGATAAAGGCTATCGTGATAAAGTAACAAAGCAGGCTGAAGAAAAAGGGCTGCCTGTAGATGAAACTGTTTTGAAAAAACGGTCCTGGATGAGATGGCTGGATTTGCCTCTTTTTATTGGACTGGGTTACATGCTATATTATGTTATTTCTCAAACTGAACGCTTGCAGGATTTTATGTCCATCATGCCGGTGTATAACATTGATTATGCCTTTATGGCTATCACCATGTTTTTGCTGCTGGTGGCTGTTTATCGTACTTTAGGTTTGATTTTGACTGTTTTCATTCTTCTTTTCATTATTTATGCTTTTACTTCTCCTTACTTACCGGGTATTTTATTTACCAAGGGTAAAACCTTTGCCAGATTTATAAAACAATTCTGCGTAGGCATGACTATGGGTGAAGCCGGTATCTTCGGTACGCCGTTGTATACTTCTGCTAATACCTTGTTCTATTTCATTGTTTTTGGAGCCTTCTTCTCTGCCTTTGGTGGAGGACAGCTGCTTATCGACTGCGGCATGAAGCTTTCCAATAAATCTTCCGGTGGTCCTGCTAAGGCAGCCGTTGTTTCCTCCGGACTTTTGGGCATGATTTCCGGCTCTGCTGTGGCTAACGTTGCTACTACCGGTGTTATGACTATCCCAATGATGAAAAAAGTAGGTTATAAACCTCACGAGGCAGGCGCTGTGGAAGCCGTGGCTTCTACAGGAGGACAGATTATGCCTCCAATCATGGGCGTAGGCGCTTTTATCATGGCTGAGATGTTAGGTATTCCTTATGCACAGGTTGCAGCAGCAGCTGTTATCCCTGCGTTTGCCTACTATTTTGCCGTTTTCGTTTTGGTTGATAGATTAGCTGCTAAGCGTGCTAATAGCTTGGTTGGCGCTGCTGATGCCAAAATTGAAGTAAAACGTGCGGTAAAACCCCGTCTGTATTTGTTAATACCGGCCTTTGTACTGGTTTATTTTATTGTACAAGGAGCATCGTTAATGCGTGCTGGTATGTATGGTATTGGTACTTGCCTGCTGTGTAACATTGTTAGCTATTTTGTCAACGACAAAGCTGACTTTTTAGGAATTAATGGTATTGGTAAGTGCTGTATGAGTGCTGCCAAACAAGCTGCTGCTATAGCTATTCCGACAGCTGCTTGCGGTATCATCATTAACGTAGTAACAGGACAGACCTCCTTGGCTACGAACTTATCTGCTGTTATTTCTGCTATTGGTACTACCAGCTTGTTCTTTGCCATGTTGATTGCTATGGTTGGCTGCATGATCTTAGGCATGGCGCTACCTACTGTAGCAGCTTACCTGGTTGGTGTTATTTTATTTGTTCCTTCTTTACAAGCTCTTAATATTCAGCCGTTAGTTGCCAATATGTTCATTTTCTACTATGGTATTATGGCTCAGATTACTCCTCCTGTGTGCGTAGCTTCTTATACGGCGGCAGGTATTGCCGGAGCCGATGCTATGAAAACCGGCTGGACGGGCTTCACCTTTGCTATGGTAGGTTTTTTGGTTCCTTTTGTTTTCGTTTATAATCCGCCTATTTTGTTACAAGGCTCAGTTGTTGATATCATTGCTTGCGCCTTCCAGTTGTTCATGGGAACATTTTTCCTGGCCATTGTGGTGGCAGGATACTTTAAACGCAATTTAAAAGTATACGAACGCATTCTTCTGTTTGTCGCTGCTATGCTGTTAATTCTTCCTGAAGTTATTTCCAGCATCGTAGGAGCAGTAATTGGTGTTGCCTTCCTGGTATTTGATGCGCGAGCTGCTAAAAAAGACAAGGCAAAACTAGAGGCTTCTAAGACCGGAGAAACAAAATAATTCGTAAATTTTTAGGATTAACTGGGAGAAGGTGATGGTGATGCTTGAACTTTTGATTATAGCAGATGATATTACAGGCGCTTTGGATACAGGCGTGCAGTTTAAACTACAAGGCGCACCAACCTTAGTGGTCACTAATCCCCATATAGAGTACGATAGTTTAGCTGACGATGTACGTGTTTTGGTCCTTGATGCGGAAACCAGGCACTTAGCTGCGCCTGAGGCTGGCAATGTAGTGAAAACGGTAGTAAAAGAAGCCTTACAAGCAGGCGTACCAAATATTTATAAAAAAACTGATTCTGCCTTAAGGGGAAATATCGGAGCTGAACTTGCCGCCATGTGTCAGGCGGTAGGAAGCGGAGTGCATTTTATTCCTGCTTTTCCTCAGATTGGACGGATTACCAAGGCTGGCATTCAATATATTAAAAATGTTTCTGTAGCGGATAGCGTTTTTGGCAAGGATCCTTTTGAACCGGTAAAACATTCCGCAGTTGCAGAGATAATAAGTGAGCAAACCGATATACCTGTCAAGGTGGTAGAGGTAAGCTCTCCGGAAGTTATCTTTAAGAGTGAGGAAAAAGGTATTTTAGTCTATGATTGTACAACTCAGCAGCAGTTGGAAACCATAGCCAAAGGTCTTAAACAAAACGATAAATTGCATTTTTGTGCAGGCTGTGCAGGGTTTGCTTCTGTTTTACCAAGCTTGTTGGGGCTAAAGGGCGCGAAACCTCTCAAACCACAGCTTAGTCCACAACTTTTTGTAGCCTGCGGTAGTGTTAATCCTATTACGGTAGCACAACTGGATAAGGCTGAAAGGGATGGTGTACCAAGGGTACGGTTAAATGCTTCCCAAAAAATCAAAGGAGTATGGGCAGATAGCAGGGAGGCACAAGCAGCTTTATTGGACTGGAAAGAAAAAATTCATTCTAATGGAGCTCTAATCGTGGATTCCAATGATTTACCGGGACATACTACTGCTTTGGACTACAGTTCTCAGCATGGTCTGGATTTGCATCAGCTGCGTACCAAGATTTCTGCAACTATGGGAAACTTAACTAAAAAACTGTTGGACTTAGGTGTAGAAGCTACACTAATGATCACAGGCGGCGATACGCTTTTAGGTTTTATGCAGCAGATAGACACGCATCATTTAACACCAATTTGTGAAGTGTTTCCCGGCGTAGTACTTTCCAGTACTCACTATGCAGGAAAACAATATTATATTATTTCCAAATCAGGTGGCTTTGGTGGCGATAATCTAATCGCTGACCTTAGAACATATATAAGCAATAAATAACAAGGAAAGAGGAATGGGAAATGCTAACACAATACAATTTAAAAATGCCTCATGCTGTTTATGGTGGCGAGAATGCCATTGATAAATTAACGGAAATCATTAAAACAAACGGATACAAAAAAGTAGCATTGTTTACCGATCCTAGTTTTCAAAAAATAGGTTTGTTTGATATACCCTTTAACGCTGTGAAGGCAGCAGGGGTAGAGTATGAAATATTTAATGACTTATCTATCGAACCTACTTATATGCAGGTACAAGCTGTCATTGAAAGATTTAAGAAATCCGGTGCTGATTTCGTGGTTGGCTGCGGTGGCGGTTCCATTATGGATGCAGCTAAATTAGCCAGTATTCTTATTACTGATGAGTATGGTGTGAAAGAACTTTTAGATACCCCGGGCAGAGCTAAAAAATGCGTGCCTATCGCTCTTATTCCTACTACAGCAGGTTCAGGTGCAGAGGTAACTCCCAATGCTATCGTAGCTGTACCGGAAAAGGCTTTAAAAATTGGTATTGTTAATGAAAACATGATTGCAGATTATGTTCTGTTAGATGCCAGAATGATTAAGAATCTACCTCGCAAGGTAGCAGCTGCTACAGGCGTTGATGCCTTGGCTCATGCTATTGAGTGCTTTACCAGCAATAAGGCCAATCCTTTCAGCGATACCTTTGCTTTGCAGGCTTTGGATATGATCATCAATAATATCGAAAAGGCTTGTGATGATCCGGAAGCCATGGCTGAGAAAAATAAAATGCAAATTGCTGCTTTCTATGGTGGCGTAGCTATTACTGCTTCAGGTACTACCGCAGTACACGCTTTAAGCTATCCTCTGGGCGGCAAATATCATATTGCTCATGGTGTTTCCAATGCTATTTTGTTGGCGCCGGTAATGCGTTTTAACGAGCCTGTTTGTCAGGACAAGTTTGCTATAGCTTATGACCGTTGCTGCCATGATGCAGTAAAAACCTGTCATACCAATGCAGAAAAGAGTGCCTGGATTATCAGCAAGCTGGAAGAGATTGTTAAGCATCTGAATATTCCTACCAGCTTGAAAGAATTTAATGTTCCGGAAAGCGATTTGGAAGGCTTGGTTGCTGCAGGGATGCAGGTACAACGTCTCTTAGTCAACAATATGCGCAAAGTAACTCCTGAAGATGCTCGCAAGCTCTATCTGGAGATCATGTAATAGTAAACAAGGGGGTTATGGCAAAGATGAAGAATGTAGAAATTAAGGGTGTCATTGTTCCTATTATTACTCCTATGCACGCAGATGAAAGTGTTAATGTAGAAGAGTTGCGTAAGCAAGTAAATCGCCAAATCGAAAATGGTGTTCATGCCATTTTCTGCTTTGGTACTAATGGTGAAGGCTATATTTTAAATGGCGTGGAAAAAAAGTTAGTTTTGGAAACGGTTATAGATGAGTGCAATGGTAGAGTACCGGTTTATGCCGGTACAGGTTGCATCTCAACCAAGGAGACTATCGAGCAAAGCAAGATGGCCCAAGCTGCAGGAGCTGATGTACTTAGCATCATTACTCCAAGCTTTGCCGCTGCCAGTCAAAATGAGATTTATGAGCATTATAAAACAGTGGCAGCAGCAGTAGATATGCCGGTGGTTTTATATAACATCCCGGCTCGTACAGGCAATGCTATTGCGCCTGCTACTGTGGCTAAATTGGCACAAATAGATAATATTGTCGGTGCTAAGGATTCCTCCGGTAATTTCGTGAATATCCTGTCTTATTTAGATGCTGCCAAAGCCAAGAAAAATGGTAAATTCAATGTCCTCTCAGGTAACGATCAGTTAATACTTTGGAACCTGAAAGCAGGCGGCACAGGTGGTATTGCAGGCTGCGCTAATGTTTATCCTCATACCCTTGCTTCAATTTACAACTGCTTTATGGCAGGTGATTGGGACAAGGCCAGAGAATATCAGGACAGCATTGCTTCCTTCCGTGCTTGCTTTAAATTTGGCAATCCCAACACTATTGTAAAGACTGCTGTGGCTATGCTGGGACATGATGTAGGCAAGTGCAGAGCTCCCTTTAATCAAGTTCCTGAAGACGGCATTAAAGAATTGACCAGAGTTTTGAAAGAAAACGCCGAGAAAGGTATGCATTAATTATGGCAAATAAACCTATTATTGGTATTTCCATGGGCGACCCCTTCGGTAATGGCCCGGAAATTACCGTAAAAGTTTTAAACGACAAGGATATCTACGCAGAATGCAAACCGGTGGTAGTAGGTGATGCTACTTGTATGGAGTATGCTCTGGAGGTTGCGGCCAAAGTATCAGATATTCATTTAAAACTTAATATTATCCCAGCTGTTAAAGATGCTAAATTTGAGTTTGGTACTATTGATTTGCTGGATTTGAAACAGGTTCCTGCTGACCAGATTCCACGCAAAGAAAAAGATGGTCAGCCACAGCCTTTCGGCATGGGGGCAACAAAGCTAGGCGGCGAAGCTGCTTTCCAGTATGTTGTTAAGGTTATTGATTTGGCTATGAAGCATGAAGTGGATGCTACGGTTACCAATGCTTTAAGCAAAGAAGCTATTAATATGGCAGGACATCATTATTCCGGGCATACGGAAATATATGCTGATTACACCCATACTAAAAAATACACTATGATGCTGGCTCACGATAATCTGAGAGTAGTGCATGTTTCTACCCACGTTTCTTTGAGAGAAGCTATTAACAGAGTTAAGAAAGATAGAGTACTAGAGGTTATTCGTATTGCCGATGCAGGCTGTAAGGCATTGGGCATGAAGAATCCCAAAATTGCCGTAGCAGGGTTAAATCCCCATTGTGGCGAAAATGGTCTTTTTGGCAGAGAAGAAATAGAAGAAATTCAGCCTGCTATTGATATAGCCTTGGCAGAAGGCATCAACATTCCTGACAAGAAACCTTCCCCCGCAGATACTGTCTTTTCCAAAGCTTTAGGTGGCTGGTACGATATCGTAGTAGTTATGTATCATGACCAAGGTCACATTCCTTTGAAGGTTAAAGGCTTTGTGTATGATCATGCTGCCGGTAAATGGCAAGCGGTGGCAGGCGTTAACGTAACGCTGGGACTGCCTATCATCAGGGCCAGCGTTGACCATGGTACAGGTTTTGGTCATGCCGGTAATGGTCATGGCAATGCTGACAGTTTGAAAAATGCCATTTCTTATGCCGTTCAGTTGGCCAAAAATAAATAACTTGATTTACAAAGTTGGGCCCAAGGGACTGAAAAGTTCCCTTGGGCTTATTTTTTTACATAATAAACCGACAAATCCCAAAACTATCCATTTGTGTTACTTTTAATATGTGAAACATCTGTGGTAATCCTTCTATAGTGGCTTTTCTTGTAGTATTGTTAAATTTGTAATATAATAATGAAGGTGAAGTTTATACTCAATATTAAAAACGGTTTTTCCGTAGGAAGGTGTATTTGTGAGATCTTACTTAATGGCTTTTGCCATTGGATTACTTATAAGTTGGGCTTTAACCCCTTCTGTAAAACGCTTGGCGTTTCGTTTAGGGGCCATTGATAAGCCAAACAAAAGAAAAGTCCATCACAGTATCATGCCCAGGCTAGGAGGGCTGGCAATATATTTCGGTTTTACTATTGCTACCATAACCTGTATGCAGCTAACCCGCGATGTGGTGGGTGTATTGATTGGTGGTACGGTCATTACTGCTCTGGGAGTGTTGGATGATATCTTTCAGCTAACGGCCAAAGCTAAACTTTTAGGACAGATAGTTGCAGCTCTGGTGCTGGTGTTCTTTGGTATACAGATTGAATGGCTGAATAATCCTTGGGGCGGTTATTTTTATTTGGATTATCTTTCCATACCCTTTACAGTATTTTGGATTGTAAGTTTTACTAATGTAGTTAATTTAATGGATGGTCTGGATGGCTTAGCAGCAGGCGTTTCTGCCATTGCTTCGGTAACCATTATTTTAGTAGCTTTGCAACAAGGCTTTTATGTTGTGGCTGTTATTACGGCAGCCTTGGCAGGTGCTACCATAGGCTTTATCCGTTATAATTTTAATCCCGCCACCATTTTCATGGGTGATACGGGTAGTATGTTCTTAGGTTATATTCTGGCAGCTATTTCTATTTTTGGCGCTGTGAAAAGCGCTGCTACCATTGCTCTTATTGTGCCGGCCATTGCTTTGGGCTTACCTATCATGGATACAGCTTTTGCCATTGTAAGACGTTATCTTAATGGCAAACCTATTTTTCAGCCGGACAAGGGACATTTACACCATAGGCTTTTAGCTATGGGCTTTAGTCAGAAGCAAGCTGTTGTGCTTATGTATTTAATTAGTGCAGGACTTTGCTTGGCAGCAGTTTTATTTACGGAAATAGATGGTATGTATGCAGGTATTCTTTTAGCAATCCTGGTAATTGGCATTTTTGTCGGTGCAAAAAAAATTGGTATTTTGAAAGATAAATAAAAGAGGGATTAGTTATGAAGAAGCTTAAGATAATGACAATTTTTGGTACTCGTCCGGAAGCAATTAAGATGTGCCCGGTGGTACAAGAATTAAAAAAACAAGTTGAATATGTGGACACTATCGTAGCTGTGACAGCCCAGCACAGAGAAATGCTGGATCAGGTAATGTCTTTGTTTCATATTGTTCCGGATTATGACTTAGATATCATGACTGCCGGTCAGACCCTTTATGATGTTACTGATAGGGCACTGATGGGCTTAAAGGATGTTTTAGAAAAAGCTCAGCCGGATTTGGTATTGGTCCATGGCGATACTACCACTACCTTTGTGGGAGCTTTGGCGGCTTATTATAAGCAAATTCCCATCGGTCATGTAGAAGCAGGCCTAAGGACAGGAGACAAATATTCTCCTTTCCCAGAGGAAATGAATAGAAAGTTAACAGGTGCCATGGCAGATTTTAATTTTGCACCTACTGCCGTAGCTAAGGCTAATTTGCTTAAGGAAAATGTTAATCCGGATAGCATTTATGTTACCGGTAATACAGTTATTGATGCTTTACACGCTACGGTACAGGATAAGTTCATCTTCTTGGACCCGGGCCTCCAGAAGGCATTGGCCAGCGGTCATAAATTGATTTTGATGACTACACATCGCCGGGAAAATTTAGGCGAGCCCATGCGTCATGTTTATCAGGCTCTGCGCAAAGTAATTGCTAAAAATCCTAATGTGGAAGCCATCTTCCCCATGCATATGAATCCTAAAGTTAGGGAAGTGGCAGAATCAGTTTTAGGTGATTTGGATAGAGTTCATTTAGTTGAACCTATGGAATATGAGCCTTTTGCTAATTTAATGGCGAAGGTGGATATTGTGCTTACAGATTCCGGTGGCATTCAGGAAGAGGCTCCTGCTTTAGGCAAGCCGGTTCTGGTGCTGAGAAATACTACCGAACGTCCTGAAGCAGTTACTGCCGGTACGGTTAAACTTATTGGCACCAACAAGGAAGATGTTTTGGCGGCTACTACCAGATTGCTGGAAGATCAAGCTTATTATAAAAAGATGGCAGAAGCAGTTAACCCCTATGGGGATGGTTTGGCAGCCAAGAGAATAGTAAGCTTTATTCTAAAAAAATATGGCTTTAAGACTGAGGAATATCCTGAGTTCTTACCGCAACAATAATTGTGCTAACTTCTCTTTCTTGTTAAGATAAGGAGATGTTTACCATGCTGCAAAATGATAGTAAGTCAGTTACCACTGATGTAAGAGTGTATACTCGTCAGGTATTTGTACATCAAGTAGTTATGGCCGCTGTAGCCACCATAGTTGCAGGCGCTATAGTTAAGTCTATGCCCTGGTCTTTTCTATGGGGTGCATTGGCAAGCTTAGGTGATAATATTATTTTCTTACGTGGTATTAATAAAGGCATGAGTCGTGAACCCATACCAAGTGCTTTTCATATGCGTAGCAGAATCTTTCTGCGCTTAGGATTGCTATTGGTTACCATGGCCTTAGGCATCTACTTGGGTTTACATATTTTCAGTATTTTTGGTGGTTATATTTTACTGCATATAACATTGCTTATTAATATGATTTGGCTTACAAAAAAACAAAAGAAGTGAGGTGGTAAATATGGGAATAGCAGAAGCGGCCAGTTCAGAAATAATTCATTATGCACCAACGCAAATTATACCGGGCGTGGTCATTAATATGCAGACGGTTTATATGTCCTGGCTTACTATGGCAATTGTTGCTGCCATCGTTTTCGCAGCTACAAGAAATGTACAAAAAATTCCCAGTGGTATTCAAAATATTTTGGAAATGTTTATTGAATGGTTAAATGGTTTAATGGAAAGTAATTTAGGGGTGGAAGGACGCAGAGTAGTAGCTCCATTTGTTATTACTTTGTTCTTATATATCTTTATTGGTAATGAACTGGGACTCTTACCACAAGTTGGTATGCATTTTTCTTCACCAACCAATGATATCAATGTAGCTTTTGGCTTATCTATCATGGTTTCCGTAGCAGTTTACATTATTGGCGTTCTGCAACAGGGACCGAAATATTTTAGGCACCTTATTTCGCCTTTTACAGCCATGCTGCCGCTGAATATCATAGAGGAGCTATCCAAGCCTTTAACTATGGCTCTTCGTCTTTTCGGTAATATTTTGGCCGGCGAAATTCTTCTGGGTGTACTGAATGAATTGGTACCGTATTTGTTACCGAACCTGTGGATTGGTTTCAGTTTGATTGTTGGTTTTTTGCAAGCGTTTATTTTCACTATGCTGACAGTTATTGCGTTGGCACCGGTGTTTAAAGTAAAACATTAAGTTAAAATTCAAGAAAAGTAGAAAGGATGTATCGTAAATGGCAGACAACACAGTGATTATAGTAGCGTCAGTTTTGGGGGCGGCAATTATTGGAGCTTGTGCTTCCCTGGCAGCGTCTAAAGGAGACTCTGTAGTAGCAAGCAAGGCTTTGGAGTGTATGGCAAGACAACCTGAACAAGCAGGTAACTTCCAAGTCAACATGCTGATTGGTATAGGTATGGTTGAGTCCATTCCTATTATTGCATCCGTTATTGCAATTGTTTTGGTATTTGCTAATCCCTTTGTAAAATAACGGTTGAACCAACCTAGCTGGAAAGGAAGTCCGGATAAATGGTAGATATAAACTTTACAATTGTTGCTCAAGTAATTAACTTCGTTATCTTGCTGGGAATATTGGCTAAGTTTGCTTATAAACCGCTGCTAAAAGCTATGGAAGACAGGCGACTGCGTATCATTAAGGATATGGATACGGCAGAGCATACCCGTCTTGATGCTGAAGCGCTTAAAAAGGAATATGGCGAGCAATTGGCCAATGCCAGAAAAGAAGCCAGCGGTATTGTAGATAAAGCCAATAAGATTGCCCAGAATACCCACGATGAAATGTTAGAACAAGTACAGCAGGAAAAAGAGGCCATGATGGTTGCTGCTCAAGAGAAAATCGAGCAGGAAAGACAAAAAGCTTTGGCTGATGTACGTGCTGAAGTAATTGAACTGAGCACTAAGATAGCCAGTAAAATCCTGGAACAAAAATTAGATACGCCTGAAGATCAGGCTATGGTAGCAAAGATTGCTGACGCTACTTTAGCAAAGCGTAATGAACAGAATAATGTGGAGGCGTAGTGAGAGTATGAACACCACGGAAAATCTGGCGTTAATCACTAATGCTATTAATAAGCTCAAGGTTGATGCCAAGAGTTTAAGTGTATATAAAGAAGATGAAGCTTTGCCAGTAGTTATTACTACTGCCAGACAGCTAACAGATGCTGAAGTGCAAAGTATTCAAGAAATTTTAACTGCTAAGTTTGGCAAGGAAATTTATATTAATAAGGCTAAGGTGGATAATTCCATCATTGGCGGCATCGTTATCACCATGAAGGATGAAGTTTATGATGCCAGTGCCAAACGTCAACTGGAAAAGGTTGACGGCCTTATGCAAAAAATCCAATTTGCTAATTCCGGACTTAAAGGAACGAAGGAATTAACTAAAGTCCTCAGTGCTGGGGTGGATAAATTCCAGACAGCTGTAGATTTAGAAGAAATTGGTATTGTGCAAAAAGTTGGAGATGGTATTGCTACTGTTAGCGGTATGCGTGGCGCTATGAGTGGAGAGCTGGTTGAGCTTCATGATGGCGTTATGGGTATGGTGCAGAACCTGCGTCCTGATGAAGTGGGCGTAGTGCTCATGGGCGGTACCACTGAAATAAAAGAAGGAGATACAGTTCGTCGAACAGGCTATGTTATGGAAGTGCCTGTTGGTGAAGAACTGCTGGGACGTGTAGTTGATCCTTTGGGCAAACCTATTGATGGCAGAGGTAATTTTAAGCCGGATGGCTATCGCCCTGTGGAATCTCCGGCTCCCGGCATTGCTGCCAGAGAACCGGTTACTGTACCACTACAAACAGGACTTAAGGCTATTGATGCTTTAGTACCTATTGGACGTGGCCAGAGAGAACTTATTATTGGCGATAGAGGTACAGGTAAAACAGCTATTGCCATAGATACTATTCTTAATCAAAAAGATACAGGTGTTATTTGTATATATGTGGCTATTGGACAGAAGACTTCTTCCGTAGCCAGACTTACCAAAACCTTGCAAGACCATGGTGCCATGGGCTATACCATTGTGGTAGCAGCAACTGCTGCAGATACAGCGCCACTCCAATATCTGGCTCCTTATTCCGGGGCAGCTATGGGTGAATATTTCATGGATCAGGGTAAAGATGTGCTGATTGTGTATGATGATTTGTCTAAGCATGCTGTAGCCTATAGAGCCATGAGTCTTTTGCTGCGTCGTCCGCCCGGACGCGAAGCTTATCCAGGCGATGTATTCTATTTGCACTCCCGCCTTTTGGAAAGAGCAGCCCGTAGAAATAAACAATATGGCGGGGGTTCCATGACGGCACTGCCCATTATTGAGACTATGGCAGGAGATGTTAGTGGTTATATTCCTACTAACGTTATTTCTATTACCGATGGTCAGATTTATTTGGAAAGTGAATTGTTTTATGCCGGTACCAGACCTGCTATTAATGCCGGCCTCTCTGTATCCAGAGTAGGTGGCGCTGCTCAGATTAAAGCAATGAAGTCTGTAGCAGGAACATTACGTTTGGATTTGGCTCAGTATCGTGAACTGGCAGCCTTTGCTCAATTTGGCAGTGATTTGGACAAAGCCACCAAGGCTCAGCTGGATCGTGGTGCCAGAATGACAGAAATTTTGAAACAGGTTCAATATGCTCCTTTGTCCATAGATAAACAGGTTATGATTTTGTATGCTGCTACTAATGGACATTTGGACGATATAGATATTAAAGATGTAGCTCGTTATGAGAGAGAATTCTTTAGCTACATGAATATTAATCATCCGGATATTGGAACAGATATTGCTAAAGAAAAGAAACTTACTGATGATATTAAGAAACGTTTGGATGATGCAATTACTACCTTTATGGATAACTTTGCTCCATCTGAAGAATCAGAGGTTGTAGCTCGCAAGGAGGAATAGACGGTGGCTAAGACAAGTGGCATCCGCACACATATGAAAAGTGTGGGAAATATCCAAAAGATTACTAATGCCATGCAAATGGTTGCTGCTGCTAAACTGCACAGAGCTAAAGCCAGTGCTTTATCCAGTGCTCCCTTTTCTGCTAAAATCAAAGAAATGCTTCATCTGGCAGTAAGTGATAGAGCTGTTATAGAAAGACTTAACATGGAGGACAATCCTCTCTTAGATGACAGGCCTGTTTATAAATCTGCCTACATTATTGTGGGTTCAGATAAAGGCTTGGCAGGCTCTTACAATACTAACCTTTTAAAGCATGCTGAAGTAGAACTGAAAAATAAACACTGTATTCTCATTGCGGTAGGGCGACAGATAGAGCTAGGCTTAAAGCATTATGGCTATTCTTATGTGCATGGCTTTTCCGGTTTTTCTGATAAGCCTACTTTTGAAGAGGCAGATGCTATTGCTACTTATGCAGAAAAGCTTTTTATTCAAGGTGAAGTTGATGAAGTAAACTTAATTTTTACCCATTTTAAATCGGCCTTAGACCTAGAGCCCAAGACTTTGCAGCTGTTGCCGGTTCGCCCTTTTGAAAGTGAAAATCAGGATACGGAACCTATACCCGGCTCTGTGGTCCATGATACGACAGACAGAGATGAGTTCACCTCGGTGCTTTATGAACCTAAACCTGAGGAAATGCTTAAATATTTGGTTACCTATTATGTGCGTAGTTTGATTTACACAGCACTTATTGAGGGTGCTGCTTGTGAATTGGCTTCCCGAATGACAGCTATGTCTTCGGCTACAGATAATGCTCAGGACCTATTGGCAAAATTAAGCGTTCGCTATAACAAAGAAAGACAATCTGGTATTACCAATGAAATAAATGAGATTGTAAGTGGTGCTTCGGCACTGGAGTAATGGAGGGACTAGGGTGGCTAGTTTAGAAGAAGAAAAAATTAATGCTGCGGTTGCTAAACCGGCAGCTCCAACGAAAGGTGTCATGGGTAAGGTAGTGCAAGTTACCGGACCTGTAGTGGATATTCGCTTCCCTGATAAACATTTGCCCAAAATTTATAATGCTATAAAAATTGAGGGTACCTCAGGAAAGAATACCAAAATTAATTTAACGACTGAAGTAATGCAACATATTGGCGAGGATACGGTAAGAACTGTAGCCATGAGCTCTACCGATGGACTAAGACGTGATATGGATGCACTGGATACCGGTGCACCTATTACTGTTCCCGTTGGACCTGGTTGTTTGGGCCGTATTTTTAATGTGTTAGGCGAAACTGTAGATGATGATCCTACTCCTGTAAAGGCTGTTGATTACTGGCCTATTCATAGACAGGCACCAACTTTTGAACAGCAGGCAACCAGTGCCAAAATAATGGAAACAGGCATTAAGGTAGTGGATTTGATTGCGCCTTATTCCTTGGGCGGGAAGATTGGCTTGTTTGGTGGTGCCGGCGTAGGCAAGACGGTTTTAATCATGGAATTGATTCATAATGTTGCTACTGCTCATGGTGGCTATTCCGTGTTTAGCGGTGTTGGCGAGAGAACCCGTGAAGGCAATGATCTGTGGGGCGAAATGAAGGAGTCTGGAGTTATTGATAAAACCGCTTTGGTTTACGGACAAATGAATGAGCCTCCCGGAGCTCGTATGAGAGTAGGACTGACAGGACTTACCATGGCAGAATATTTTCGTGACGTAGGTGGTCAGGATGTACTATTGTTCATCGATAATATTTTTAGATTTATTCAGGCAGGCTCTGAAGTATCAGCGATGCTGGGACGCATGCCTTCTGCAGTAGGCTATCAGCCTACCTTGGCCACAGATATTGGTGCCTTAGAGGAAAGAATTACTTCCACTAAAACAGGCTCTATTACTTCTGTACAGGCTGTTTATGTGCCGGCTGATGATTTAACAGATCCTGCTCCGGCAGGAACCTTCGCCCATTTGGATGCGACTACGGTTCTATCCAGACAGATTTCTGAATTAGGTATTTATCCTGCGGTTGATCCTTTGGATTCTACCAGCAGAATTTTGGATCCCTTGATTATTGGACAGGAGCATTACAAGGTAGCCAGGGGCGTACAGGAAATTTTGCAACGTTATAAGGAATTACAGGATATTATCGCTATTTTAGGTATGGAAGAATTAAGTGAAGAAGATAAAACCACTGTTACCAGAGCCAGAAAGATTCAAAAGTTTCTCAGTCAGTCTTTCTTTGTAGCTGAGCAATTTACCGGTCAGAAGGGACAATATGTTCCTTTGTCAGAAACAATCCGAGGCTTTAAGGAAATCTTGGAAGGCAAGCACGACGATTTACCGGAGAATGCTTTTTATATGGTTGGTACCATTGATGATGCTATTGCTAAGGCAAAGGCCATGAGGGTGGAGTGATATTATGGCAAAATTAATGGAGCTGGAGGTTCTTTCTCCGTCCAGGACCTTAGTGTCCAAAGATGATGTAGTGTATGTGCTGTTTGATACAATTACCGGTGGCATAGGCGTTTTAGCTAATCACGCACCTCTTTTGGCGGCACTAAAGGAAGGACCGCTGAAGATTCAAGGTGCAGGTGGGGCAATTACCATTGCTTATCTGGAAGGCGGTTTTGCAGAGGTTAAAGATAACAAAATAGTTATTTTGACACCGCGGGCAGAATTAGCTGAAAATATCGATGTAGAACATTACGAACAATTGCAACAAGAAGCTCGTGCCAGGTTGGAAAATCCGGATGCTTTAACTGATATTGAGCATACCGAAAAAATTCTGCGTAGAGCTCAGGCTCGTTTAAAAACTGTTAAATTAGCTCAAGATCCTAAAGGCTTGCAGCTTTAAACGAACTTGCCAAGTATAGCTAAGGGGGCTTACTAAGGTGGATTTCATTGCTAAAATCGCGGCCAGCAAAATGGGGCAAATTAAACAAGAAATCATAAATCTGAGGGAGAGACTGTCAACTTGTAAGGATGCTAAGTCACAGGAACAGTTGCGTAAGACCATTAGAGAAAAGGAAACTTATTATTATATCTTGTCGGATAGAATAAAACAGCGCGGCAGATTTTAAACAAAGCTCCATGTCTCTCGTAGAGAACATGGAGTTTTATTTATTTTGTGCTGTTAATATGTTATAATTATTGTGTATATATAAGAAGACAAGGAGAGTGCTCATGGTATTACATCACCCGTTACTAACTAAAATTTTAGTCAATCTTGTCCTTGGTTGTGTAATGACATACATTGTTTATAGGGATGCTAAAAAGTACGACGTTCCACATAAAGAAATTTGGATAGTTGGAACTTTTCTTATCCCGTTTATTGCTGTTGTCTATTTTTTATATACCAGGGCCTTGAAGACAGGGGTGGTGCTCTCCAAGCGTCAAGCTATTTTAGCAGCGCGCAGAAAAAAACAAAAGGCTCGTCAAAATGAATTGCGGGAAGAAAAACAAAAATTGGCCGGGTTGCAAAGACAGCTGACTCCTGAAGAAAGAGCTCAGGAAGAAGCAGATAAGGCCAAAAAGTTGCAAGAATTAGAAGAGCAAAGAAAATATAAACATGATTTATTGGCGAAAAAGATAAAGTTTAAAAAATAAACGGGGACTAAGCATTAGTCCATACAGGAAGCTGAGGAAAATTTGTGGAAAAATTAGTGGTTAAAGGTGGACATAAATTAAAGGGCAGAATACGGGTAAGTGGTGCTAAAAATGCTGTTCTTCCCATTATTGCTGCTGCTATTTTAGGCTCCCAAAAAAGCAGTATTCTAGAAGTGCCTCAATTAAACGACGTAGTAACTATTTGCAAGGTGCTGGAATGCCTGGGCATGAAAATAGATTATAGTGAGCCCCACGCTCTACATATAGATAGCAGAAAGGTTACTTCTTGCGAAGCACCTTATGAATTGGTATCTACTATGAGAGCATCTTTTTTGGTTATGGGTTCGCTCCTTGCCAGAGTAGGTAAGGCGAGGATTTCTCAACCCGGTGGTTGCGCTATTGGCACCAGGCCTATTGATATTCATCTGAAGGGTTTTGAAGCATTAGGAGCTAAGATTGTGCAAGGCCATGGTTTTATTGAAGCTTCTGCTCCTCATGGTTTAGTTGGTACTACTATTTATCTTGATTTCCCCAGTGTAGGAGCAACCGAAAATATCATGATGGCTGCCTCTATGGCTAAGGGTACTACTATTATTGAAAATGCGGCACAAGAACCTGAAATAGTTGATTTAGCCAACTATATTAATGTGATGGGTGGTAAGGTGCGTGGCGCAGGTACTACTGCCATTAAAATAGAGGGCGTGAAAGAAATGCCCGGTGGCGAGCATACCGTCATTCCTGATAGAATTGAAGCAGGTACCTTTTTGGTAGCCGGTGCTATGACACAGGGAGACATTATAGTAGAAAACGCTTTGTGCGAACATTTAAAGCCTTTGATTGCCAAGCTGCGCGAAGCAGGAGCAACCATTGAAGAAAATATCGCTGATATTCATGTTAAGGGGCCGAAAGTAATTAAAGGCATTACCATTAAAACTTTGCCTTATCCTGGGTTCCCTACGGATATGCAGGCTCAGGTTATGGCGATGATGTGTATTGCTAAAGGCCAAAGCGAAGTAACAGAAACAGTTTTTGAAAACAGATTCATGCATGTGGAAGAATTAGTCCGCATGGGTGCGAATATTAGAATTAGCGGTAGAGCTGCCATGCTAGAGGGTGTGCCTAAGCTTTTGGGCTGTAAGGTAAGAGCTACGGATTTAAGAGCCGGTGCAGCTATGATTCTGGCCGGGTTAGTGGCAGAAGGAACTACGGAAATTACCGATATTTATCATATAGACAGAGGCTACGAAGGTATTGTAGGCAAGCTGCAAAGTCTAGGTGGAGATATCAAACGTGTGAAGGAAGATTAAGAGATGGATTTTTTACATAGTGATTTATGGAGTAAGCTCTTTACCAGTGTAGACATTGGCGTGGATTTAGGTACAGCTAATATTCTGGTTTTTCTCAAGGGCAGAGGCATAGTGCTAAGAGAGCCATCTGTGGTGGCTGTAGATAAAACCAGTGGCAAGATTGTGGCTATGGGTAAAGAAGCGAAGGAAATGCTAGGCAGGACGTCGGGCAATATTGTGGCAGTACGTCCCTTAAGACAGGGCGTTATTGCAGACTATGATATTACTCAGATGATGCTGGAAAATATTATTCAGAAAGTAGCCGGCAAGAGTTTGTTTCTTAAACCGCGGGTGATGATTTGCATTCCTTCCGGCGTAACAACAGTGGAAAAAAGGGCAGTGTTAGAAGCCTGCACCCAATCAGGTGCATCAAAGACTTTTCTTATTGAGGGACCGATGGCTGCTGCCATGGGAGCCGGTTTAGATGTAGGAGAATGCCACGGTTGTATGGTAGTGGATATAGGCGGCGGTACATCTGATGTTGCCATCATTAGTTTAGGTGGCGTTGTGGTTTCTGAAGCACTGAGGATAGGCGGCGATGATTTTGATGAAGCCATTATCCGTTATGTGAAAAAAGAGCACAATGTATTGTTAGGTGATGGTACTGCCGAAGAAATAAAAATTAAAATTGGTACAGTAAGCAAGAAGCTTAGTAATCAGGGGGAAGAAATAGTACGGGGACGAGATTTGGTAACAGGCTTACCTACCACGGTGCGAGTAACTTCTCAGGAAACAGCCAGGGCACTGGGTGAACCTTTAGGCATGCTCTTAGCGTGCATAAGGAGGGTGCTGGAAAAAGCACCACCGGAATTAGCTGCGGATATTGTGGAACGTGGCATTGTCTTAACAGGCGGCGGTGCTCTTTTGGATGGTATAGCCGAATTAATCCAAGATGTTACCGGCTTAACCACTCAGGTGGCAGAAAGTCCTTTGGAGTGTGTTGCTTTAGGTACCGGCAAGGCTTTGACCAGCATTGATATGTTGCAAGATAATGCTGCCATGGTAAATTACAAATTTTAAGTGGGGACGATGTGTACATCGTCCTTTGTCTTTTGTGAGGAGATCTTATTTTGAAAAAGTTGCGTAAAGTTTATACTTGGGTTTTACTGTTAGCTTTAATTGTTTTGCCAATAAAGACCGCTTTGGCACAAGCGGAGAATTTACGCTCCGGAGTTACTACGGAGAGGATTCGTCTGGTAGTGGATATGGACAAGCCTTATGCCGTGAAGGAGAAGGCTCTTGGACCGCGACTGGTAGTAGACATTCCCACTAAAGTAGCTAAGATAGAAAGAATTTTGGTGAGAGATCCTTTAGTTAGAAGAGCCTATTTGGAACCTTATGGCAACGCCGGAAGATTAGTGGTATTTTTTAATGGCAAGGTTCCTGAGCATAAAACGTTCTTGATTAAAAATCCTACTCGCTTAGTCCTTGATATTCCAAAGAAGTCTACTCAAGTGGCTCAGCCTTCTTCTAATGTTTTGCAATTGGGAAAGGGGCTGACCTACAGGCAGGAAACAACTGACCTTGGTGGTGGCGATGTTAATGCTTACGTACTGGAAATGCAGCCTGACAGTGCTTTTAAATTAGATTTCATACCGGGTTATGGTCATATGATTCAAAAGGGGACCTTAACGAATATCATTAAACGTTCCGGGGCGGTGGCAGCAGTTAATGCTTCTTATTTTGATGGTGCTGTTTGGGTCATAGGTAATTTGGTCGTAGATAAAAAAATCCTAGGTGCTGAACCTACCCCGCGCACAGCTTTAATTCTGGGACCGGGCGATAAGGCCCAAATCATTCCCCAAATTTCCTATAAGGGAATAGTTACTATAGGCAATGGCAATCAAGCTGAAATTACCGGTGTTAATAGAATGAGGTTAACTGATGACCTAATTTATTTTAACGATGGTTATGATACTGATACGGAGACCAATGCCTATGGCTTAGAGGTTAAGGTAAGAAACGGTAAGGTTGTAGACATTTCGGCAAAGGGCGATATGGCGTTAGATAGCAATTCCTACGTGCTCAGCGGTAATGGTCAGGCAGCAGGTTTTCTCAAAAACCTTAAACTGGGTGATGTGGTGAAAGTAGACCACTATTTAAATAATAGTATTGCAGAACAGGCTGATTCGGTGGGAAGCGCAGGTCCTTTACTGGTTAACAATGGTCGTGTGCAGGTCGAAAGTGAAGCAGAGGGTATTGCTTCAGATATAGCTTATGGCAGAGCTCCCCGTACCGGCGTTGGCATTAAAAAAGATGGTACAGTGCTTATTGTAGTTGCTGATGGGCGTTCTTCTGATAGCGTAGGGATGACTCTTACTGAGCTAGCTCGCTATTTTGTTGGTTTAGGAGCTTATACTGCCATGAATTTTGATGGAGGAGGCTCCAGTGAAATGGTAATTGGCTCTGATATCATGAATGCTCCCTCTGATGGTGACGAAAGGCCCATTAGGGCAGCTTTAGGAATTTTTCGCAAATAGCTTTTTGCCAAACTTTTGCCACAAATGTTTGCCATAATAGAGGCAAGAAAATAATCTTCCTTGCCTTGCATAAAAGTTCGTATTATAATAAATGGGCAATATATATAGGTAGTTTAAACCACTTGTTACTTTTAGAAAGGGGTGGAGAAAATGTTAAAAACTCTTAGAAAAAGATATATAGTTGTTTTGGCATTAGTTATGTTAGTACTAGCTACCGGTGTTGCTTTTGCCGCAGGAACCCAAGGACAGGTAAGCAGTATGTCCGGACAAGTAGTATATGCTATTGCTACCGGAACTAAAGTATCTGAAGGTACTGTGCTGGTAAAAGTAAAAACTTTAGCCGGAGCCACGGCTGCAGCTCGTGCTAATTGCAGCGGAACTGTTGTTTCTGTAGTTTCTAATGGCAGTAATATTTCTGCCGGCCAAACTGTAGCGCAGATTCAACCTTGATGGGATGAATAAAACCGGCGTGTATTCGGCACGCCGGTTTTTCTAATATGTGAAGGAGTAAGTGATGAAATTTACAAAAAGTTTCTTTCTAACTGTGTGTTTTTGCCTAATAGCTCAGCTTGCCTTAGCGTCTACACCTACCATAGCGGTAGAGGAGTTGCGTCCGGGCATGACAGGTTACGCCAAGACGGTTATTGAAGGAGCAAAGATAGAAACCTTTGATGTGGAGATTTTAGGTGTAACAGGTTCTGAAACTATGGGACACAGTATTTTGATTAAGGCTTCCGGTCCGCTTTTGCAAAAAAGCGGTGGTATTGCCCAAGGCATGAGTGGCAGTCCGGTTTATGTTGATGGTAGATTAGCAGGTGCTGTAGCTTATGGTAAAGCTTTTTCTGATCCTAACTACTGCTTTTTGACGCCTATTAATGAAATGATGCAATTATTTGATAATCCTGATCCCAGGCCATCTGTATTTTTACCTAAAGATACACCGCTGATGGTTTCTGGATTTACCCAAGCTGGCGTAGATTATTTAAATGAGCAGCTGGCACCCTTTAAGCTTACTGCTTACGGTGCACCGGCCGGACAAGGAGATTTCTCTTATGTGCAACTGGAACCGGGCAGCTCTATTGGTGTAGAGCTGATGAAGGGTGATATTACCTTAGGCGCTATTGGTACTGTAACCTGGACAGATGAACAAGGTAGGATTTTAGCTTTTGGTCATCCCTTCATGCAAAGGGGCAACAGTGATTATTTCATGACCAATGCTTGGATTTTTGCTTCTGTGCCTAATATGCAAAGTGCTTTTAAGGTTGGTGCTTTGGGCAATGTGTTAGGTACTATTAATCAAGACAGATCTTCCGGTATTGCCGGGCAGGTAGGTGGCAATTCCAAAATAATTCCTGTTTTTATTTCTGTTACCGACAAAAACACAGGCGAGCATAAAAGTGCTTCCGTGCAAGTAGTTACTGACGAGGATTTAGCTCCTGCCCTTATAGATAGCGTTTGTTACAATACTCTTGCCAAAACCGCCGACAGAAAAGGTGGCGGCACCAGTAGAATGAGCTTTACTATTTCTGCCAGAGGAGAAAAAGAGGGAGAAATTCATTTAAAGCGGGATAATATGTTTAGCAGTACTACCGATATTGCCAAGGTTACTGATGGTGAACTGCAGTATGCTTGCAAGATGCTTTTAAATAACCGCTTTGATAAGGTAACAATTTTTGATGTGAATGTAGATGCGGAAATTTCTTCTGCTTATGAAGTAGCAGAGATTGTTAGTGCTACTGCTTTAAAGAAAACAGTTCCTCAGGGTGGTACGCTTCCTATTGAAATAACCTTTAAGCCTTATCGTTCCCAAAATATTACCAGAAAGATAAACTTTAAGGTACCTGATAAGCAGGCAGAAGGCCCTATGAATTTAATCGTGAGAAGCGGTAACTCCGTAGGTTGGCTGAAAACTGCTTTGGAAAATATGAAGACTAAAGATAAAGAGCCTCAACAAGAACAGCTTTTAACTCAAAAGAAAACCTTTAAAAATTTTATTGATGAGTTTAATGAGGCTGATAGTAACAATGCCTTGGTAGTTGACATCATGTCAGGCCTTCCTAATAAAGCTACTAATGGAGCAGAAGCCGGTCAAGAGGCTAAGACCTTTGTACAGGGTTTAAGGAATCTGCTTAAGGGTAGTAAGTATAAACAAACCTACCCTATGGACTTTATCAGTACCGGTGAAGTTAATTTAAAGGTTAATGTTACGGCTAAGTAAGAAATTAAAGTAAAATTAAGCAAAATGCAGTATAATAAAAAGATAGCTTAATCGAGGTACATATGTTAGCAACTATGGAAAACGCAGTATGGGCTTTTTGTAAACAAGCCGGCAAATTAATAATTCAGGGTTGTGCTAGCACAGGACGTATTGTCAACTTATTGAGGGCAACTATTAAAATGTTGCATATGGCCAATAGGAAGGAAGTAATCAGGCAGATGTCCAAGCTGGGCGCTGATTCTTTGCCTATTGTAACCATGACTATTTTGTGTACAGGCATGGTTTTTTCCGTACAGACTGCCAAGGAATTTGTGCGGTTCGGTGCGGCAGCTTCCGTAGGCGGAATCGTAGCTATTGCTATGGGCCGTGAACTAGCACCTATTTTAACAGGTGTAGTTGTAGCCGGACGTATTGGTGCAGCCATTGCCGCTGAAATTGGTACCATGAAGGTTACTGAGCAGATTGATGCTTTGAAGGTTATGGCTACCAGTCCGATTTCCTATTTGGTAGTGCCTCGCTTTATTGCTATTTGCCTTATGTTACCGGTGTTGATTCTTTATTCCAACATCGTAGGTAATTTAGGCGGTTGGATTGTTGCTACTAATTATGCTGATATAAGCAGTTATACTTATTTGGATTCCATTAAGCAATTTGCTGAGCTGTGGGATTTAACAGCAGGTATGCTTAAAGGTATTTTCTTTGGTGGTATTATTGCCATCGTTGGTTGCCATAAAGGCCTTTTGGCCAAACAGGGAGCTGAAGGTGTTGGCTTAGCTACCACGGCTTCAGTTGTTTTATCAATTATTTTGATCTTTGTTTCTAATTATTTTCTTTCTGTTATACTGTTTGTCCAAGGAGGATAAGCTGTGGAAGTGCCTGTTATCCAGTTTAAACATGTAAATAAGGCCTTTGGCGAAAAAGTTATTCTCGATGATATGAGTTTCCAAATTAACCAAGGGGAAACTTTGGCTGTAATCGGGCCCAGCGGTACTGGGAAAAGTACAGTTTTAAAGCTGATGATTGGACTTTTGGTTCCTGATAGCGGAGAAATTATCATTAAAGGAAAAAATGTGGTAAATTTCAACGAAGATGAATGGAATGCGCTCAGATGTGATATGGGCATGGTTTTCCAATATTCGGCGTTGTTTGATTTCTTGAATGTAGGAGAAAACGTAGCTTTTGGTTTAAGGCAACATACCAAGAAAAGTGATGAAGAAATTCATAAAATAGTGACAGAGCTTTTGGAAATGGTAGGACTTGCCGGTTCAGAGGAAGCTTTCCCGGCCGAACTTTCCGGTGGTATGAAAAAAAGAGTAGGTCTGGCCAGAGCCTTGGCTTTAAATCCTGATATAGTCTTTTATGATGAACCAACAGCTGGACTAGATCCTATCATGGCTAACAATATTAGCCGTTTGATTTTGAAAACGAAACAAACCATGGGTGTTACTTCCGTACTGGTTACTCATGATATGATGTCAGCTTTTCTGGCAGCAGATAATGTACTGCTCTTGAATAAAGGTAAGATAGGTTTTATGGGTACGGTAGAAGAAACAAAAGCGACGACTAATCCGATGGTAAGAGAATTTATCAGAGGAGAAGATGTTATCGTAGGACAAATGGAAAAGGAGGGAAAATAATGGCAGACAATACAAGAGTTACACCCAAAGTTAAAAGCGCAGAAGAAATAAAAGTTGGAGCAATCACATTAGGCGGCCTTATTATCTTCCTTTTTGTTATTTCTTTTCTAGGTGTACTTAATTTTGCCGGGAGAGGTTATACCTTGAATGTGCTTTATGACGAAGTTAATGGTTTGAAAATTGGCAACGAAGTAAGATATGCCGGCGTACCTATCGGTAAAGTCGAAGATATTATGGTAGATGGCAGCAAGGTAAATACTGTTTTAAAAATTAACGCCAAACACCACATACCGCTAGGCTCAAAATTTTCTATCGGCATGGATGGTGTATTAGGTACCAAGTTTGTTACCATTGAGCCACCGTCCTTATCTGATGGCAACAATTATCAAGATGGGGATAAGATCAGAGGCGTGCAAGCTCAAGGCCTGGATCAATTCATGGCATCATCTACTAAGGTCTTAGCTAAGATAGAGGATATTGCCGATGCTTTCAATAATGTCTTGGGAGATAAGGATGTACAAGCTTCTATGCGTAAGGGCTTCGTACAGTTAGGTGAAGTAACCGAGAACTTAAATACCTTTACCAAGGTTATGGCTAATTCTGCTGTAACCAATCAACAGGAAATCAATGACATGGTTTCTCAGCTCCATCAAATGAGTGTGCATATGAACAGCATCATTACCACAGCTGATAATAACGGTGCAACAGGAGCTAACGTAGCAGAAATGGCCAGTAACATGGCTGTGGCTAGTAAGCGAATTGAAGAAGCAGCAACTTCTTTGCAGAGTGTAGCCACTGATCCTAAAGTAAAGAAAGACTTAAAGGATACTATTCATAATGCCAGCGAAACCAGTAACAAGGCCAATAAGCTTTTGGGCGTAGTTACCGACGCTAAGCTACAAGCTGAAATCATGTATAATCAAAAGAATCATAAATGGCGTACCGATGCAGGTGCATTGCTTCCTTTAAAGGAAAACAATTCCATTTACCTGGGCGCTGCAGATATTGGCGACGATAATAAGCTGGATCTGTATTACAATAGAAATTTAAATAAGCGTTTACTGGTTAAGGCCGGTGTTATGCAAGGCGATTTCGGCATTGGTGCTAGATATGAAATCATACCTAAAGTAAGTATTTTCTCTGACTTTTATGACTTCAATGATGTTAAGTGGCGGTTGGGTGCAGAGTGGGCTATGACTCCACAATTCTCCTTAATAGGCCAAAGCATGAATGTAAGGGATCATGCTTCAGAAACTACTTATTTAGGCGTTAAGGCATATTTTTAATCAGTACTGAATAAAGTTGACTTTACAAAATGAAAACATTATAATTAGCTATACTGACTTAGCAGTCAGAGCATGGGAGGCAGTAATATGAAAAAGCAACAAATTATCAAAAGAGCTCTTTTAGGGGCTTTAATCATAAGCGCATTATCTGTAGAATCAGTTTTTGCAGCTACGGTTGATTTGAATCTGGAAAAAGCCATTAATATGGCCTTAAAGAATAATTCTACAGTAAAGATTTCTAATGCACAGCTTGCCAATGCTAAGGCTCAGGTTGACCAGGCACAGGGTGCACGCTGGGGTTCTATTACAGCTACTCATCAAAGCGCTAGAAGTGATGTTTATAGGTCGAATGGTTCTGTAGTAACCAGTTCTGCCCAAAGAGTAAATAATGATTTTACTAATAAAGTAGCTATTACAGTTCCCATTTATACCGGTGGTCAATTGGAAGGGGCTATTAAGCAAGCCAAGAAGAACTACGAGTATTACCAATATGGTATGGACAGTTCTTATCAAACTACCAAGTATAATGCTACCGAAGGCTATTATAATGTTTTGCAAGCCAGCAACACTGTTACGTTGAGTAAAGAAACTGTAGACAGACTGGCAGATCACTTAAAGAATACCCAAGCCCAATTTGATGTAGGCGTAGTTGCTAAGGCCGATGTACTACGCAGCCAGGTAGAACTTGCTGATGCACAGCAGACCTTGACTAAGGCACAGAATGCTTACGATGTGGCTATTGCTAACTTGGATAATGTGGTTGGTTTATCTCATGATACTAAGTTAAATCTAAGCGAGGGTTTGGAATATAAGGGCTATCAGAACAATCTGGAAAACTGCATGACCTATGCCATGGCTAACAGGCCGGAAATTCATCAGGCTGAGGCAGCAGTAGAGATGGCTAAGGCTGCTCAGCAAATTGCTAATGGTGGCAATCTGCCGCAGGTAGCGTTAAGTGGTTCTAACGCTTGGAATAAAGATACATTTCCAGGTACTGATCGTGAAAATTGGGCATTAGGCGTTTCGGTTTCCATGAATGTTTGGGACTATGGTGTAACCGCTGCTAAGGTTGCTGCAGCTAAAGCTAACGTAGTGAAGGCTCAGGAAACTTATCGCCAGACTGTAGATTCTGTACAATTGGCAGTACGTAGTGATTATTTAGGCTTAAGAGAAGCTGAGAAGAGAATCAGCACTTCTTCCGTGGCAGTTAGCCAGGCAGAAGAAGATTATAGAATTGCCGTTATTCGTTATCAGGCAGGTGTAGGCACTAATACTGATGTAATTGATGCATCTGTAGCCTTGACTCAAGCTAAAAACAATTATATTCAAGCTTTGTATGATTACAATACTTATCGTGCTTTACTGGAGCAAGCAATGGGCGTTCCTGTAACACAAGAGTAAAATTAGAGAAAAGTGAGAAAACACCGCTGAAAGGCGGTGTTTTTTTGTGAAAAATTTGGTATACTTATATAGGTAAAATGGTGTTTCTATAACTAGTTGCATTTCAAAGGAGATACTCCTGGATATGCCTAAAATTTTTAAGATATTTGGAGTGCTCATAGCGGGGCTGGCAGTTGTTTATGGAGTAATGCTAAAGCTTGTTCTTCCCTCCTACTTACCAACTGTTATTCCTACTGTGGAAAATGTCGCAGCCAATTACATAAATGGCAAAGTGAATATTGGACAAATTTCTATTTCTCCTGACTTGACTATCAGAGCAGGGGATATTTCTATTGCCAATAATAAGGGGGATGAAATAGCTACTGTTCCTTCTTTAAATATTAGCGTCAATCCTTTGCGAGGTATTACTGCCCAAAGTGCTTTAGGCGCTGTGAGCTCTATCACCGTGAATAACCCTGTGCTGAAATTAAAAATGGATAAACAGGACAAGTGGAATTTTACCGGATTGATTAAACCTAGTAAGGAAAAGAGCACGGCTTTTAAGGGAAAGGTCTACATCAATAATGGCAATTTATTAATTGATACTCCTTATGGTAATTGGGAAGCAGGACTTACCGGGAAGGTAGATGCGGCAGATGATCCTGAATATAACTTTAATTCTGATTTGCTTTTGAATAACGAAACAATCAGTGCCTCCGGACGAATTAATACAGATTTAGAAGGACTCATTAATGTTAAGACCAATGGCCTGAAGCTGGATTCTTTCGCAGCCTTATTAGCTCATTATTTGCCGGTAGAAGACATCGGTGGTTCTATAGCTAATGTGGATTTGTCCTGGGAAAATAAGGGCGATGTTAATATGAGCGGCAGCGGCAAATTCGTAGGTACCAGAGGCAGAGTGGTAAGCAATGGTTATGATGTACCGGTTACCTTAGATGGTACGGTATATTTTAAGGGTATGGATGTACAAGCTGATAACTTGAAGGCTTTGGTTAATGGACAGGATTGTCGTATTAAGGGCGGCCTGAATCTTACTGATAGTAAAAATCCCAAGGCAGAGGAACTTACTATTACTCTTAATAAGTTTAATCTTCATGAAGCAGAGGCTTCTCTGCCGGTGGATGGTGCCTTAAATGGCAGGGTAGTAGTTAATGGTACTAAAGATGATTATGCCCTAGCCGGTGAGCTGCAGGCAGATACTCTGACTGTCCAAGGCTATACCTTGGCTAATGTTAAGCTTCCTCTTGCTACTAACGCAGGCAAGCTTATCCTCCAAGGTGCTCAGGCTGATTTTGGCGGCGGCCAGGTTTATGCCATAGGCGAATATGATATGCAAAGCAAGGATGCTGCGGTAGGCTTAGATGCAGAGAATGTAGATTTAACAGAAGTTGTAGGAGATCAGATAGGTCATGTTAGTGTTAACGGTTCTATGATGATGACAGGTAATGTGTCTGAGGATCATTTGAAACTCAGCAGTGCCGGCGATTTTATGACCATCACCTGGAACAATATGGTATTCCACAATTTGGAAGCTGATGTGGATATTGATAGAGATAATATTACGGTTAATAATTTCTCCGGCTATACCGGTGCTCAAGGCGTGTTCTTGGGTGAAGGCAAGCTAAATAATGGCCAAATTGATGGCAGAGTCAGAATGGTAAGATTGCCGCTTGCTCAATTCTTACCCTTGGTAGGACAAACAGGTAGCGGTGATTTATCCGGCGAATTTAAAATCAAGGGAACATCTGCAAACCTTAATGTTACAGGCCCCTTCTCTTTGGAAAATGGCGAGATTCGTGGTGCGAAAATTAGTGAAGCCCATGGCTTTGCCGGTTGGGAAAATAAGATACTTACCATGCGCAAGGTGGAAGTTAACATGGAGCAAGGCAGGCATACTTTAGACGGCACTGTTAATATGCAAGGTGCAGAACCGGTTATTGATTGTACTGCCCAAACTGATGATGTTCGTATTGAACCCTTGTGGCAATTTGGTAATTTCAGTTTCCCTGTTACCGGTAATCTAAGCAATACGGTCAAGGTTGCAGGTCCCTTATCTAATCTGAATGTAGTGGGCAACGTGCACGCTTGGGACGGCAGTGTGAATAAATTCCTGGTAGATGATGTTAAAGGTGACTATTCTTATGAAAATGGCACCTTGGTTTTGCATAATTTCTTAATTAATACTTTGACTACTACCATCAAGGTTGATGGTAAGATGCTGCCTAATGGTAACCTGGCAATTGGCTTGGATGCACAAAATGTTCATTTGGCCAGAATTCCCGGGATTAATAATTATGCTACCGTGGAAGGCATAGTTAACTTTAGCGGTACAGTGGGCGGTAACTATAAGCAGCCGCTCTTTAATGGCGTGCTTACTTCTGACAATGTTATTGTTAATGGGGAAGGCTTTACCGGTATTGCCTGCTCCCTGAATAGTCAGGGTGGTACGGTTAATAAGCTCAATGGTACCTTTCAGCAGACTGCCGGTGGTGATTATGCAGTAAATCTGTTAATGGATATTTCTCAACGTTTTGTACAAGGCGATATTGATGTGCAAAAGGGCAATATCAAATCCTTGCTAAATATTGCTAAGGAAGATTTGAATATTGATGGCTTGCTGACCGGTCATATTGATTTGAACAAGGCCGGTAATCATACCGGTATGAATATTAAAGGTAATATTGATAAGGCTTCTGTGCAGGGGATTACCTTTAAGTCGGCAGATTTTGACGTTTATGCTAATAGGCGTTATTGGAAGATTAATAATTTAAAAGCAGTAGAAACCGGTGGTGGCATCTTAGTTGCTCAAGGCGAAATTAATGCTCGCAAGGAGAACAGGACCATTGACCTGGAGGTAGATGCCCAGGGTGCCAGCGCTAAACTTCTTACTGCTTTCATGACCCACCCTGTGGATTTAGAGGGCAAGCTGGATATCGGTGCTCAGCTTAAAGGTAGCTTAGATAATCCGGAGGGCAACTTCTCCGTACAAGTTAGCCCAGGCTCTATTGAAACGGTGGCCTTTGATAATTTGTACGGCATGGCTACCTTACGTAATGACATGTTTAAGCTGGAACAGGTGCTTATTCAAAAAGGTGAATATAAGATTAGCGCCTATGGTACCTTCCCTCAAGATCTGCTTAGAAGAATAGAGGACAGAAGGAACAGAAAAGCCAAGATGGATCTGGAAATCAAGCTGGATAATGCTAACTTGGCGATTTTGCCTTCTCTCAGCAAATTAGTGGAAAGCGCTACCGGTGATGTTAATGGCGGTATTGCCATTACCGGTACTTTGGAAGATTATTATGTAAATGGTAAGGTGGAAGTACCTAATGGTTCAGTTAAGTTTAAGAAAGTTAAGACAACCCTGGATAATCTTAAATTGAATGTTGATTTTGGCGGAAAGCAGATCAATTTGAAAGAATTGTCCGCTACTACCGGCAAGAACAAGAAGGGCAAGATTCTGGTTTATGGTAACTTTGCTTTAACTCAGGCAGATGAAGCACCTTATCTGCTCGCTTTCTCTACTCAAGACGTGGAAATTGATTCTGCTATGTTCAAAGGCAAGATCAATTCTCAAGGTGAGGTAGAACAGGTAAGAAACAGACCTCAGATTACTGCCTATGTTAAATTAGACGATGTTTTACTGGATGTTACCTCCGTGCCTGAATTTAGTAAGGGAGATTCCAACGTCGGCTACAACATCAGCCTGGAGCTTGGACCTAAGATCCATATGCACAACAGCCGCTTCTATAATTTGTGGCTGGCAGGCGGACTACAAGTAGTAGGTAGCAGCAGGCATCCCAGAGTTATTGGTGATATTCATTCTACCAAGGGAACAATTACTTATATTGGTACGCCCTTTGATATTGACCATGCAGAGCTGACCTGGCCACGTAGCGAATTTATTCCGAATGTAAGCTTTGAGGCAGCTACCAGGTTCCGTGGTTACAAGATTAAGGCCAAAGCTAGTGGTCCTTTGGATATGGAAAAATTAAACATCTCCTTAACTAGCGAGCCTTCCAGAAGCGAAAAGGAAATCATGAGGATGCTAACCTTAAAGACGGATAGCTCCAACACGGACAACGATGCGCAGGGCCTGCTGGATGCCGGCTTGCAAATGGCCTTCTTGTCTGACATTGAAGACTTTGTAAAGCAAACCTTATCCTTGGATGACTTCAGGATTTATAGTGGCAGTACACGTACAGGATTGGGTTTTGACTTAGATACCTTACGTGCCAATACGGCTTCCAGTGAAGAAAAGAGAAACTATAACGTGCTCTTCAGTAAATATATTGGGAAAAATGTCATGATTGGCTATACTACCAGTTTTGACCAGCAATATCACAGTATTTTCGCTGAATACACCATTAATCATCATTTAAGCTTGAATTATTCTCGAAACGAGAAATCAGACGACTGGTTCGGAATACAATATCAAACAGCTTTTTAAGGCCGGAAAGGTAGGAGAAGGGTAAAAAACACGAATATTTTACAATTAATAGGGGTAATTTGCTGGAAAATACCAGCAAGAAAAGGTATAATATAATGCGTATAACTTGAATTAGCTTATTTATACCAGGTTGCATACATATATATAAGTTGGAATTTTGAATTTAGGGGGTTTATTTATGACGAAGAAAATGGCTTGGCATTCTTTGACGGTTGCTGTTTTGGCTTCTGTAGTTTTTGCGGCACCGGTGTATGCGGAGGTTTCTCGTAGCGAACAAATTGATATGAAGAAAGGCAAAACTATTTCTACGGATATCAAAAAAGATGACAAAATGAAAATAGAAGCAGGGACAGGCGTGGAAAGTGCTGCATCGCCTGCTACAGCTACGCCAGCAACGGAAGAGCCTAAGGCTTATAGAACTGTGCGCAAAAACGGCGTTACCTATATCGAAAAGGTAAGCCCTGAAACTATTGCCAAGGAAAAAGCTGCAGCTAAAGAAGAGGCAGAAAAAGCGGCTAAGCTTAAAGCAGCAGAAGAAGAAAGACATAGAGTTAAGCCTGGCAAGAGCGTATTAAGCCAAAGCGTTTTGCCGGAAGCAGACTTGGACAAAGAAGAAAATAAGTTTAATGCCATTGAGAAGAAAGTAGCTCCCTATGTTGGCACTTTGGTTACCAAGGTTGAATTGGTAGGCCAAATGACAAAGGACAAGGAAAAGATTAAAGAAGTCCTGAAAATGCGTGCCGGTTCCAAGATTACCAAAGATGGACTGGATAATGACATAAAGGCTTTGTACGAAACAGGCTGGTTCTATGATGTTACTCCTACCTTCAATTCTGTACCGGAAGGTACTCAGGTCCTCTATAATGTGCAGGAAAATCCTGTGTTTAAACAATTGGATGTAGAAGGCAATACCAAGGTTTCCACTGTTGATATTAAGAAAATGATGAACTTGCCGGAAAATGAAGTCTTAAATACTAAGACTGTTAACGAAGGCGCTCGTAAGGTGGAAAGCGAATATAGCCAGCAGGGTTATATTCTGGCTAAGGTTAGCGATGTAAGAATGCTGCCGGATGGCCACTTGGCTATGCAAATCAGTGAGGGTATTATTGAAGACTTTAGGGTTAAAGGTAATACCAAAACCAAAGATAAGGTTATTTTAAGAGAGTTAAAGCTGAAAAAGGGCGAACCCTTCAATTCCAAATTAGCCCGTCGCAGTATGCAACGTATTTTCAACCTGGGCTTTTTCGAAGATGTTAATATCAAATTAAATCCAGGCCAATTTCCCAATACCGTGTCAGTAGAGGTTACGGTAGTGGAACAATCTACCGGTAACTTTGGTATTGGTGCAGGTTATTCCTCTGCAGATGGTTTTATCGGTATGGTAAGCATAGGCGATAAAAACTTTAGAGGAACCGGCGATAGCATTAATGCACGCTGGGAATTTGGTGCTGATTCTGAAACTGATAGAAACTTTGAAATAGACTATGTGAAACCTTGGATTGATAACAAGGAAACTAAAGCCAGCTTTACTTTCTATCGTATGACTAACGAGTATATAGATTATGATAGAAATGCCGATGAAATTGCCCGTTACTACAAGAAGAGAACAGGCGAAGAGATTGGCTTCAGCAGAGTTACGGATAATGAATTCATTACCAATTCTGTGCTCCTAAAGAACAGAGACGATAAGTATGTTAAGCGTGTAGATGGCTATAATACTCATCAATATTATGAAGGTGTTGATGACGGCGTATCTTACGGTTCTGATGTTGCAGCAGAAAGACAGAAAAAGAACTTTGGTACCACCAGAAGTGTTACCTTCGGCAGAGTCTTGGATACCAGAGATAACGTTTACGAACCGAAAGGTGGTAAGCGTAATGCTTATTCTGTAGAAATTGCTAACTTTGGCGGCGATTTCCACTTCCAAAAGTATCAGGCTGATTATAGATATTATTACAGATCAGGTAAGAATAATGTGTGGGCCTTTAACTGGACCGCAGGTTATGCTAATGGCGACATGCCTTTGTCTCAGCGCTTTGCTGTAGGCGGTAGCGAAACCTTGCGTGGTTATAAGGATGACCAATATAAGGGCAACAGCATGCTGAGAGCCAGCTTAGAGTACAGAGTACCTTTGATTAAGAAGGTAGAGGGAGTGCTCTTTAGTGATACCGGTTATGCATGGAGCAAGGATTATGACGAAAAGAACTTTGGCTTAGGCGATATGAAATACAGCGTAGGTCTTGGTATTCGTGTAAATTCTCCTCTTGGTCCATTGCGCCTTGATTATGGCTTCCCACTAAAGGATCGTAATGGCAGCCGTGGTCGTTTCCACTTTAGCTTTGGCGGTCAATTCTAACATACTAACAGTTCCCCTAGCGGGAACTGTTCGCATGTTTGTAATTATATTTTGTAAAAAAAGAGAGTAGGGATAGGAAAATGATGGAGTTGGCAAGTAAGAAAAATGTTAAGGTAATATCCTTAATAATAGCTGCAATTTTTATGTTCAGCTTTTTTATTATAGGATTTGATCAGGGTAGCCTTTCCCAAATCGGTAACACTGACAGTGATCCTTTGAATTCTGCTATTGGCACCGTAAATTACGACGAATTGATGAAAAATGCGCCCGGTATTCTGGAAGCTCAAAACACCATGCGTCAGGCTGTAGATGACAGCAAGAAGGATTTTGATGAAAAAAGCAAGAATCTAAAGGATGACGAGAAAACAAAACTTTTGCAGGAGCATCAAGAAGCTTTGCAAGCTAAAGAAAAGGAACTGTTAGAGCCACTAAAGAAAAAAGTAGATGAAGCTATTACTTCTGTAGGCAAAAGCAAGGGCTTAGCAGTTGTGGTAGATAAGAATACTGTTGTTTATGGTGGGTTGGATGTTACCAATGATGTGGTGGGTGCCTTAAAGAAAATGAAATAAGGTAGTGGAGGAAGACTACAATAGGAGGGATATTTTGCGTGGGCTAATTTGTATATTAATGGCGATGACCATGCTTGTGTCCGCCTGTGGTAAGCAACCAAAACTGCCTTGGCAAAAATCCCAGCCTAAATTTGCTGTGGTAGACTGGCAAAAGCTAATGAAAGATCATCCGAAGTATAAAGAATTAATAGTTAGCGGTGAAAGCGTAGAGAATGTTATGCGCATGAGAGATCGCCAACTGCAGATGGGGCAGCAACAGTTAAATCTTTTGTCCAGGATGAAGACCTTCAAAGCCCAAGGCAAGCAAAAGTTTCAGCGTGCTGAATTTGCCGCTAAAATGGCAGAACAAGAAGCTATTGAAAATGATAGGTTCAAAAAGCTGCAACAAGCGGCAGGGGAAGAAGTAGAGGGTCAGGTAGCCAAGGACAGGGCCAATGTGGAAGAAAGCTTTCGTTTGCCTATCCTTAATTTGCGAATGAAACTGCAAAGCGTCAAGATGACCAAGACAGCCAGAGCTGAAGTGCTCAAAGAATTAGACGAGGTAATGAAGGCTAAGCAAGATGCACTGGCTGGTGTGGAAAATAAAAAGCAACAGTTAATTAATGAAAAATTATCCGGAGAATATAAGGCTGCACAGGACAGACTTAATGCGTTTGCCAAGCAATTAGGTGAAGCCGGACCTGGTGGCAGCAGTGTGGCAGAGGTAGATGGGAAGAAGGTTGATGTTAAGGAAGGCAGCGATGAGTTGGATAAGCTGATTGAATCCATGGATAAACAAATCCGCATCAAACAAGAAACTCATGATAAGATTTTGGACAACATTAATAGCGATATTGAAAGTGCTATTAAAAAAGTCAATCTGCAAAAGAAATATGTTTTAGTTTTGAGAGATGTAAGAACCAATATTTCAGCAACTGACATTACTGATGAAGTTAGTGCTGAAGTTAAAAAAATAGCAAATTAAATAGTGAGGGAAAAAAATGAAAAAAGCATTAGTATTAAGTATGATTTTGGCAATAGCAATTACTTGTGGTTGTGGTCGCAATGCTCAATTTGGCGTGGTAGACATGAATAAGGTACAGACTGAAAGCCAAGCTTTTAAAGATGCTACCAAAGATTTGCAAACTAAGGGACAAGCTTTGCAAGACGAACTGGCTAAAGAAACTGCCGGCAAGAGTCAGGAAGAAGCTCAAAAGATTATGCAGGATAAGTCTGCTAAAATGCAAGCATTACAAGCCGAAGCTCAAAGCAAGCTGAAAGGCAGCTTTGAAACAGCAGCAGCTAATGTTGCTAAAGAAAAGAAACTTAGTGCCATTTTGGTTAAAGATGCAGTACCACAAGGTGGTACTGACGTAACTGAGGATATTATTCAAAAAATGAAATAATAAGAGGCGGACTTTTGTAGTCCGCCTTTTTCCCGTTTTAGAAAAAAGAAAGAGGATAAAACACCATGGAAAAAACAGTTAAAGAATTAGCGGAAATTCTACATGGAACTCTGGAAGCCGGTAATCCTGATTTAAAGATTCAGGGCGTTAATGGTTTGCAGGAAGCTAAGGCAGGACAGATTTCTTTTGCTGTACCTCCTTATGTGGAAGTAGCCGGTGGGTCACAGGCTAGCGCTCTTGTTCTTCCCCAGGGTGATAAATTCATAGGTAAACAGGCCGTAATCAGGGTAGAAAATCCCAGAGCTGCTTTTGCAGAGCTTCTCATGTTATTTAGACCACCTGAAGAAGTGGAAAAGGGTATTAGCAAATTTGCTTTTGTTCATCCCACGGCTAAGGTAGGCAAAGATGTGGCAATCTTGCCTTTTGCCTATATTGCTGCTGATGCCACTATTGGTGAGGGCACCATTGTTTATCCTCATGCTTATGTAGGACGTCATGCTAAGATTGGCACTAACTGTGTTTTGTATTCTAGTGTTTCAGTAAGGGAAAAATGTGTAATTGGTAACAATGTTATCTTGCAAGCCGGCTGTGTTATTGGTGGCGATGGCTTTGGCTTTGTCACAACTGACGGCAAGCATACCAAGGTATTGCAAACAGGTAATGTAGTTATTGGCGATGATGTAGAAGTAGGCTGTAACACTTGTATTGATAGAGCTACGGTAGATAGTACCATAGTTGGCAAGGGCACTAAAATTGATAACTTAGTACATCTTGGCCACAACGATATTATTGGCGAAAATTGCTTATTGGTAGCACATGTGGGTATTTCCGGCAGTGTTACAGTAGGTAATAATTGTACCTTTGGCGGACAGGCTGCTACCATTGGTCATATCAAGATTGGTAATAATTGCGTGTTTGCCGGTAGAACCGGTATTATTGGTAATGTAGGGGATAATGCTTTTATGTCAGGTTTTCCTGCTCAGCCGCATACAGAATGGTTGCGTGAGGTTGCTAATTTGAGAAAACTGGGAGACCTAGTTAAGAAGGTTAAAGAGCTGGAAAAAGAAGTAAAGGCTCTCAAATCAAAGGATTAGTTGAGGATGAAGGTATGAAGAAAAAGATACTGCTTTTAACTATTTTAACGATAGTAAGCGCTATGGGAACTTGTCAGGCCAAATTACTGCCTAGTGGTACTTCCGGTGTTATTAATGTGCCAAGTGCTCATGTACGTTCTATGGGACATGTGTCAGCAGGTTGGCAGTGGACGGACGATGGTTATTTTGTAGCTGCCAATGCTGCTGTCATTCGCGGTATAGAAGTGGCAGCCAGCCATATCAAACCTAATAGTGGCGACGAAAAAAATGTTTTTAGTGCTAAGCTGGAATTCTTGCCGGAAACCATGGGAACTCCTGCTTTGGCTATAGGTGTAGAAGATGCTACTGATCAGTTTAAGAGAGCCGGTTATGTGGTAGCAAGCAAAGAAGCACCTTGGGGACTGAGGCTTCATGCGGGTGTTGGTACGGAGCGCTTTAAACATGGTTTTGTAGCTTTGGAAAAACAATTTAAACTTAACAGCGCAAACTTAAATTTAAGTTTAGCTGCAGAATATGATGGCGACAATTTTAATTACGGAGCTTCCTTGCCTTTAGGTAAATTTTTGCAGGCAGAAGTAGGTGTCCGTTCTAAAAACATGTTTGCCGGTGTTAATTGCACATTCTAGTATTTATAAGCAAGTTAAATAGAACAAGCGCGCAATTTATTGCCTCGGGCGTCTGGTGCCATGCGGCCGGCTTTACGGACAAAACTTATTTCTGGCCGGTCCTCGGCAAGGCCGCCCTTAGGCAAATAAATCTGCACGCACTTTAGTAATAGACTTGTTATTAAGTAGAAAGAGGGGAAAGCACAGATGTTAAGTTATTGGGCAATGAAAATCGTAGGCAGTATTATTTGCCTTTTGCCTGATTTTGTCTGCCGTTTTCTCGGTAAGGGACTAGGCGCCATAGCTTGGACGGTAGTGCCTGCCTGGCGTAAATATATGGCAGCGGAAAATATTAAAGACTGCTTAGGCGTTGACCAACAAAGAGCAGATGAAATTGCTAAAGCAAGCGTGACTCGTTTTGGCAGGATGGTAATGGAAGTATTGCACTATCCTTTAATCAATAAGGATAATTTCAGAACCATAGTAAAATTTGAAGGCTTGGAATATCTGGAAGCCGCTTACAGAGCGCATAAGGGCGTGGTTATGTGTACTGCCCATTATGGTAACTGGGAAATGCTGGGCGCTTCCATGGCTTTGTTAGGCTATCCTATTTTATCTATTACCAGAAAACAAAATAATGGCGGCATGGATAAATTCATTAATGAATATCGCATGATGCTGGGACAACAGGTGGCTTATAACCATGGCGGCAATAGCATGCTGGCCATAGGTCATATCTTAAAGGCTAAGAACCTGGTGGGAATTTTATATGACCAGGATACAGGACCGGACGGAGAACATTTGAACTTTTTTGGCAAGCCTTCCGTAGTTCCTCAAGGTGCTGCCTTCTTGTCCAGAATGTTCGGAGCGCCCATTATTCCGCTCTTTATGCATAATAATGCAGATGGAACCATGACTGCTAAAATATATCCTCCTTTGTATACTCCGAAAACAAATAACCGCAACGAGGATGTTAGTGGTATAATGAAAGAGTTAGTAGTGATTGCGGAGCAGGAAATCGTTCGGGATCCTGCTATGTGGTTCTGGGTTCATGACCGTTGGAAAGACGGTCGCCAAAAGTATAAGACGTTTATGGAAGGAAAATCTTCTAAATGACAACCAATAAGCAAACAACTCTCCAACAAGAGGTGGAGTGCAACGGCATAGGGCTTCATTCCGGTAAGCCGGTAGAAATGAAGCTAAAGCCAGCTCCTATCAATACAGGTATCGTCTTTATTCGTACAGATTTACCTGGCAAGCCTCATGTGAGAGCAATTACAGAAAATATTACAGGAACCTTAAGGGCTACCACTTTAAAGGAAAATGGCGCTGAGGTTTCTACTATTGAGCACCTCATGGCAGCCTTTGCCATGGAACACGTAGATAATTGCTATGTGGAAATGTCCTCTATTGAGCCGCCGGTAGGTGATGGCAGTGCCCAAACCTTTGTGGAGGCTATCCAAAAAGCCGGTAAGGTTGAGCAGGATGCTGATAGAGTAGTTTATGTTGTGGACAAAGAATTTACCTATACTAATGGTGACAGATATATAAAAGTAGAGCCGTATGATGGTTTTAAGATATCTTTTACTTCTATTAATCCGCATCCGCTTTTAGGCAGGCAAGAATTGGTTATCGAAGATAAAGATGATAACTTTTTAAAAGAAATTGCTTCTGCACGAACAGTGGCCTTTGAAGATGAAATTGCTAAAATGCAAAAAATGGGCCTGGGTTTAGGCGGCAATCTAGATAATGTGGTAGTGTTTGGCAAGGATAAAATTCTTTCCGTACCTAGGTTTAGCAATGAATTAATCAGACATAAGATATTAGACGTGATAGGCGATATGTATTTGCTGGGACCTATTAAGGGTCATGTCATAGGGATGAAGTCGGGACATGCCTTTAATGATAACATTTCCAGACAAATAGCTACTTATCGTAATGAGAAAAAGAGTAAGGCAGCTACTGATGTTGCTAGTAAATCTGAAGTAGGGAGTAACCATATGATCACCTTAGACATTCATGAAATTCAAAAAATATTGCCTCATCGTTATCCTATGCTTTTGGTGGATCGCATTGTAGAAATTGATCCTATGCATCGGGCGGTGGGCATTAAGAATATCAGCTTTAACGAGCCACAGTTCATGGGACATTTTCCCGGCAATCCCATTATGCCGGGCGTGCTGCTGATTGAAGCCATGGCCCAGGTAGGCGGTGTAACTCTGCTGTATCCTCAGGAAAACAGAGGCAAGATAGCAGTATTTGCCAAGATTGATAATGTACGATTCAGAAGACCGGTGGTGCCCGGTGACCAATTAAGGACAACTGCGGTGATTACCAAGATTAAAGGTACCATGGGCATTGCGCACTGTGAAGGAACGGTAGACGGAGAACCAGCTTGTGAAGGAGATTTCTTCTTTGCTTTAATGGAGAATAAAAAATAAATTCTTAACTAGGAGTGAATAAAATGGCCACTGATTCTAAGGTATTAAAGCTTTGTAAAATTCATGAAACTGCCATTGTTGCCCCGGGCGCTGAGATAGGAGCCAATGTTCAGATTGGACCTTATAGCGTCATAGGTGAGCATGTTAAAATTGGTGATGGGACTATTGTTCATCCCCATGTAGTTATTACAGGACGTACTGTTATTGGTAAGAACTGCGAATTCTTCCAAGGCGCAAGTGTTGGCGAAGCACCTCAAGATTTAAAATATAAGGGCGAAGACACCATTACTATTTTGGGTGATGGCGTTATCGTAAGAGAATGTGCTACTGTCCATAGAGCAGTAGGAGAAGGCAATGAGACACGTATTGGTAACAATGTGCTGATGATGGCCTATACTCACGTAGCTCATAATTGCATAGTAGGCAACAATGTCATTATGTCCAACTGTGCAACCTTGGCCGGACATGTTATTGTAGAAGATAGAGCTGTTATCGGTGGCCTGACAGCAGTTCATCAATTTACTAAAATCGGTCGTAATTGCATGTGTGGTGGTATGAGTCGTATTTCTCAAGATGTACCTCCCTTTGTTATCGTGGCCGGTAATCCTGCTCATGTTTCCGGACTAAACAGTGTTGGCATTTCCAGAGCGGGCATTTCTTTGGCTGTAAGAAAGGAACTGAAAAAAGCTTATAAGATTTTGTATAATAGCGGCTTGTCTCTTCCTGATGCCATTGATACTATGGAACAGGAACTGGATAGCTGCGAAGAAGTAGAACATTTCATGCGTTTCCTGCGTACCGTGGAAAGAGGCATTTGCCGTTCCACCAGAAAAGGTGAGCATCATGAGTAAAATGCTTGGTATTTTGGCCGGGGTCGGCCATTTACCGGTAGATCTTACCAAGGGAGCAAAAGCAGAAGGCTACACTACTGTAGCTATTGGGGTAGTACCCGGTGTAGATGCAGAGCTTAGCAAAGTAGCTGATTTTTATTACGATATTCATGTTGGTAAGATTGGCAAGATATTTGATACCTTGCAAAAGCATGAGGTTAAAGAGGTAACCATGATTGGCAAGGTTACCAAAGAAATTCTCTATAGCGAAGGTAAGATAGTGCCGGACTGGCAGGCAGTTAAGCTGTTAATGTCCTTACCGGACAGGCATGATGATACTATTATGAACGCCATAGTGGCTAAACTTGAGTCCTTGGGCATGACCGTTCAGGATCAAACCCTGTTTTTAAAAGCTTTGCTACCGGAACCTGGTGTGCTCACTGCTAGAAAACCTACTGTTGAAGAAGCAGCAGACATGGATTATGGCTTTGCTATGGCTAAAAAAATAGGTGGTTTGGATATTGGTCAAACCGTAGTAGTGAAAAATAAGGCAATTATGGCTGTAGAAGCTATAGAAGGTACAGATGCCTGTATTTTAAGAGGCGGATCCTTGGGCAAGGCCGTGATAGTTGCCAAAACAGCGAAACCGGCTCAAGATAACCGGTTTGATATGCCAAGCGTTGGTACCAAAACCTTGGAATCTATGATTAAAGCAGGGGCGGCGGGCCTGGTTATGGAAGCGGGACGCACTCTTCTGGTAGATCGAGAAAAGACCTTAGCTATGGCTAATGAGCATAATATTACCATTGTGGCTAAATAGTGAAAATTTCAATAATATTGTAGAGTAGGCGAGCGCCTACTCTATTTTTATGGTATAATAAACTTGTGTATCTATGGCCTTATGAAGATATGCAAGGGAGTGCTGTTAGTGACCAAAATATTTATTTCAGCGGGAGAAGCTTCCGGAGATTTACATGCGGCAGCTATTACCAAGGAAATATTGGCCCTTGATCCTTCTGCTCAGGTTTTTGGCATGGGAGGAGATGCATTAAGAGCCGCCGGTGGTGAAGTTGTTTTTGATTTTAAACAATACAGTATTATGGGTATTGTAGAGATCATTAAAGCTTTGCCTATGTTTTTTGCCTTAAGAGACAGTTTTTGTAAATTAATGGTGGAAAGACAGCCGAATTGTTTTGTCACGGTGGATTATCCTGAATTTAACATGAGGGCAGCTAAGGTAGCTAAAGAGCTTCATATTCCCATTGTGTCATATATACCGCCTTCAGCTTGGGCTTGGCGTCCGGGTAGGGCTACCATGGTAGCTAAGTTAGTTACTAAAGTGGCTTGCATTTATCCCTTTGCTTATGATGTTTATAAGGCAGCAGGAGCAAATGTAGATTTTGTAGGTAATCCTTTGGTGGATATTGTCCATCCTAGTTTACCGGTGGCAGAAGCCAAAGCTAAAGTAGGCAAGGTAGAGGGTAGACCTTTGGTGCTGCTTTTACCGGGCAGCAGAGTTAAGGAGATTACCAATGTACTGCCTATCATGCTGGAAGCCTTGCCACTTATTAAAGCAAAGCTGCCCAATGCAGATTTTGTTTTACAAAAGGCTCCTACCATTGATACAGAGTTGTTAGAAAGTATTTTAAAAACTTCTTTCCTGCCTGTTAGGTGGGTAGAAGGCGATAATTATGATGTGATGAGTGCCTGTGATGCAGCAATTGCAACCAGTGGAACAGTAACCTTGGAAGCAGCCTTATGTGGTTTGCCCAGTGTTATTTGTTATAAAGCCAATGGCCTTAGCGTAGCTATTGCCAAAAAAATGGTGCGGGTTAAATACATTGGCTTGCCTAACCTAATAGCAGGCAAGGAAATTTTGCCGGAGCTTATTCAGGAAAAATTAACACCCCGTAATATTGCAGAAGGTGTTTTGAATTTTCTTTCTGCGGATAAGCATGAGACTATTAAGCAGGAATTAAAGAATGTAGTAGATAGATTGGGAGCCCCCGGAGCTACGAAAAGAGTAGCAGAGTTAATCCTCAAGGTGGCCGGAGAGAATAAATGAATTTATATTTAAGAATACTCACCTACATAAAACCTTATGTAAAGCGGTTGATTGCTGCGGCTGTTTGTACGGCGTTGGCAGCAGGAGCTAACCTGTATGTGCCCTGGATAGTAAAAGATGTTATCGACCAGGTCTTCCAAAACAAGGATCAGGGGTTATTAAACCTTATCTGTCTTAGCATCGTGCTGATGTTCTTTGCCAGAGGTGTATTTTATTATGGCCAAAATTATTTAATGAATTATGTTGGCGAAAGAGTGGTTATTGATATTAGAGGAGAGGTTTATCGTAAGCTGCAAACCTTGAGTACCTCCTTCTATGATAAAAATAAGCTTGGTACCATTATGAGCTATGTTACCAATGATGTTTCTGCTCTCCAATCTGCCATGGTAAATAACACCATTGAAATGATTACGGAAAGTTGCACCTTGATAGGCTCAGTTGTTGCCATGATCATGCTGGACTGGAAGCTTACTATTTTTACGGTGTGTACATTCCCTGTGGTATTGTTTTTCATGGATATCTTCGGCAAGAAGATTAGAAAGGCCGGACATAGAATTCAGGAGGCCACAGCAGATATTACTTCTGTACTGCAAGAAAGCCTTTCTTCTGTGCGAGTAGTTAAATCTTTCGTAAGGGAAGATTATGAAATTGCTCGTTTTGATAGACAAAACACAATAAATTTTAATGCCAATATGAAAAATGCCCAGCTGATGGCTACGCTTACACCTGTCATTGAATTTACCGCAGCCTTAGGAGTTGCCGGTATTTTCTGGTATGGCGGCAGAAATGTTATTCGTGGAGATGTAACCGCAGGTTCTCTGGTTGCTTTCCTGGTTTATGCTATTAATATTTCTAATCCAATTAAGCGCCTTACTCGTGCTATAGGAGTGGTACAAAAAGCACTGGCAGCTGCCCAGAGAGTATTCTATGTTCTGGATTTAAATGAAAGCATTCATGAAAAGCCGGCTGCTTTTGCCCTGCCGGCGGTTAAAGGTAAAGTAAATTTCAATCATGTGGATTTCTCCTATAATCCTGATGAACCGATTTTGCACGATGTTACCTTTGAAGCAGCTCCAGGTCAAGTAGTTGCCTTTGTGGGACCTAGTGGTGCAGGCAAGTCTACCATTGCTAATCTTATTCCTCGCTTTTATGATGTGAATGGTGGAACTATTACCATTGATGGGATTAATATTGCAGAGGTAACACTTAATTCCCTGAGAGAACAGGTTGGTATCGTTCCTCAGGAAACTACCTTATTTAATGATAGTGTTTATGATAACATCCTCTATGGCAGGTTAGATGCAACCAAGGAAGAAGTTGAAGCTGCAGCTAAATCAGCAAATGCTCATGAATTTATCATGGAGCTTCCCGATGGCTATGAAACAAGGCTGGGAGATAGGGGAGTCAATATTTCAGGTGGTCAACGGCAAAGAATTGCTATTGCCAGGGCCATTTTAAAAGATCCCAGAATCCTAATTCTGGATGAAGCTACCTCGGCACTAGATACAGAAAGTGAAAAAATAGTGCAAGAAGCTTTGGACCGTTTAATGGTGGGACGTACTGCTTTTGTCATTGCCCATAGGCTTTCTACGATCCAAGATGCCGATAAAATTTTGGTTCTGGACAAAGGTGACATTGTAGAGTCAGGAACCCATCAGGAATTGATGGCTAAACATGGACTTTATGCCAAATTACATGATATTCAATTCAAGACGACGGAGATATAAAGGGGTTAAGCATGTATTATATAATTTATAATTTTTTGGCAGTACTCTTATTCATATTCGTGATACTTCCTTACTTTATCTGGAGATATTTCAGGGAGAACGGCTTTCCCCGTAGGTTCAGGCAAAGTCTGGGCTTTATCAGGGATGATGAGATAGCTGCCGTGGCTCATCAAAATTGCATATGGATTCACGGTGCTTCCGTAGGCGAAATTGTTGCCACCAGCCCCTTAGTTAAGGAAATCAAAAAGGCCATGCCGGATGCTAAGGTTTTAGTATCTGCTGTAACCAGCGGTGGCTACAACATGGCTCATCAGATTATTCCTGAAGCTGATGCCATTATTTATTTCCCTATTGATTTACCTTTTGTTTCTGAATCTTTCGTTAAGAGAATCATGCCCCGTATTTTCATGCCGGTAGAAACAGAGTTGTGGCCTAATTTCTTAAGAGCCATGAAGCTGAGAAGGATTCCCGTCATGATGGTGAACGGACGTATTTCTGATAGATCAGTTAAAACCTATCATTATCTGTTTGGTATTTTAGCGGATATGATGGGCAGCGTAACTAGATTCTGCATGCAGTCCACTATTGATGCTGCTTATATTGAGCATCTGGGTGCCGAGAAACGGAGAATCTTCGTTACAGGCAATACTAAGTTTGATCAAACCTATGCTGAGGTAACTCCTGAAGATTTAGCTAACTATAAGCTGGAGATGGGGTTAAGCGATGATTATCCTGTGCTGGTAGCAGGTAGTACCCACCCTACTGAAGAGGAAGCTTTGTTTAAGGCTTTTAAGGTAATCCAAAAAGAATTTCCTAAAGCCCGCTTGATTATTGCTCCTCGTAAACCTGGCAGGGTAGAAGAAATAACGCACTTAGCTAAGAATTACGATTTAGAGGTTGGCTTGAGAAGCGAACTGAAAAAGCTTTCCGGGACCAGACCTTCTTATCCTGTGGTGCTGATTGATACCATTGGTGAGTTGGGACGTATCTATGCAGTAGGTGATGCTGTCTATGTAGGCGGCAGTCTTGTCAACCATGGCGGACATAACGCTTTGGAGCCTGCGGCTCATGCTAAACCCATTGTAGTTGGTCCCAGCATGAGTAACTTCAAAGATACCTTTAACCTGCTTACCAAGGTGGGAGCATTAAGACAAGTTAGTAACGGCGATGAATTAGCCGGAGTATTTTTAGAGATATTTAAAGATGATGAATTAAGAGCTAAAATGGGTGCAGCTTCCTTCCAGGTAATTAGGGAAAATAGAGGCGCTGCCGTACGTACCATTAATTATTTGCAAGAAGTGTTAGACATTACTGCTACAGAAAGTATGGTTAACACTCATTATAAGGTTAATACCAGAAATATTAACGATGAAATCAGTCCTAAGATGCGTACCGGAGATGCGGTAACACAGTATCTGATCAAGCTGTCTCATGGCGATGATAATGGCCCTGTGGATTGGTTGGTACTAGCTATTTTAAGAGTGTTCTCCGTCTTGTATGAATTAGGCGTAAGATTGAAATTAAGTTGTTATACTTATGGACTATTGCCTAAGAACAAACTTAAGTGCTGTGTTATCAGTATTGGTAACATTACCGTGGGTGGTACCGGTAAAACGCCTACCGCTCAAAAGGTAGCAGTGATGATTCAGAAAATGGGCTACAAGGTAGTCATCTTAAATCGTGGCTACCGTTCTCATTGGGAAGAAGAAATTGGTGTTGTTTCCGATGGTAATAAAATTTATATGACTGCTTATGAAGCAGGCGATGAAGCCTTCCTTTTGGCTAAGACCTTGCCGGGTATTCCGGTAGTCATCGGTAAAGAAAGATCTGTTACCGGTAAATTTGCCGTAGAGAAGTTACAGGCTGAGGTCATTATCCTAGATGATGGTTATCAGCATTGGCAATTAGACAGAGATTTGGATGTTGTTTTGGTTGATACCTTGAATATGTTTGGCAACGGCAGTATTCTTCCCAGAGGAACCTTACGTGAGCCTTTGCCCAACTTAAACAGGGCAGGCTTGTTCCTCTTAACTAAATGCGACCAAAGTTCTTCCATTGCCAGAGCAACCTTGGGTGATGTTTTACATAAATATGCACCGACGGCTCCTATTATTGAAAGTACCCATAAACCCTGTGCCTATGTAGAAATTGCTGATTGGTACAAGAACGACAATACTCATAAGGTACCTTTGGAAGCACTGCGAGGACAATCAGTAATGGTCTTTTCAGCCATTGGTAATCCTGCTTCCTTTGAGCAGACTATTGCTACGGAAGGTCTTAAGATTGAAGAAGCCATTCGTTATCCTGACCATCATGATTACGGTATGGTAGAGATGCAGTACATCATGGACAGGGCTGTAAATAAAGGCGTAAAAGCCTTGATTACTACCGGTAAAGATGCAGTAAAGATTCCTACCGAGTTTATTTATCTACAAAGAGAAGTTCCTCTGTATATTTTGGACATGGAAATTCAAATTACTTCCGGCGAGGAAGTATTTGAGAAGACAGTGAGAGCTGCCATTGAAAAGGAGATAAAGAAATAATGAAAGTCTTATGTGTAATTCCTGCTCGTTATGCTTCTACCAGATTACCGGGCAAGCCGCTTCTTATGCTTGCAGGTAAGCCGGTTATTCAAAGAGTGTATGAACGCGCCTTATTGGCTAAAAAGCCGGAGAAGGTAATAGTTGCTACTGATGATGCAAGAATAGAAGCTGCAGTAATTGCTTTTGGTGGCGAAGCTATGATGACCTCTCCTGATCACCCCAGTGGTACTGATCGGCTGGCAGAAGTTGCTTTGAATTTTCCTGATGTAGATGTAATTGTTAATGTGCAAGGTGATGAGCCTCTGATTCCGCCGGAAGTCATTGATGATCTGGCTGAGGTATTTGAAAAAGAGCCAGAGGTGCAGATGGCTACCGTGCGCAGCAAAATGCATGAGGAGGATTATGACAATCCTAATGCGGTAAAAGTGGTGACCAACTTAAATGGTTTTGCCATGTATTTCTCCAGAAGCCTAATGCCTTATCCCAGAAAGAAACCGGAGGATTACACGGTTTACAAGCATGTAGGAATTTATGCTTATCGCCGCGACTTTTTGCTGAAGTTTGCAGCCTTGTCTCCTACACCGTTGGAGAAGGTAGAGTCCTTAGAACAACTGAGAGTTTTGGAAAATGGTATTAAGATTAAAGTCATTACCAATAACTTTGAAGGCATTGGCATTGATACCAAGGAAGATTTGGCTGCTGCTAATGCTTTGTTTGAAAAGCTGGTGAAAGAAGGAAAGGAGAAATAAGATGCATATTGTTTCGGTTGGTGGCAAGTATCAAGTAGGTCAAGGCCATCCTTTAATGATTATGGCCGGTCCTTGTGTGCTGGAAGGCTATGAGCACAGCTTGGCCATTGGCAAGAGAGCCAAAGCAATTTGTGAGAAGCTGGGTTTGCCTTATGTTTTTAAAGCTTCCTTTGATAAAGCTAATCGTTCTTCTGTACATTCCTTCAGAGGACCGGGACTTAAAGAAGGTTTGGCTATCCTGGCCCAGATTAAAAAAGATTTACAGGTGCCGGTAGTCAGCGATATTCATGAAACCATCCAGGTAGAACCGGCTGCAGAAGTATTGGATATATTGCAGATACCTGCTTTTCTGTGCAGACAAACAGATTTGGTTTTTCAGGCTGCTAAAACAGGAAAAACCATTAATGTAAAAAAGGGCCAGTTCCTGGCACCTTGGGATATGAAAAATGTAATTAACAAAGTAGAAGAAGCAGGCAACCATAATTTGCTTTTAACAGAACGTGGTGCCAGTTTCGGTTACAATGCTTTGGTAACTGATATGAGATCCTTGCCTATTATGAGAGCCTTGGGGTATCCGGTAGTCATGGATGCAACTCATAGCGTACAGATTCCCGGTGGCAAAGGAACCTCTTCCGGTGGACAGAGACAATATGTGCCTCACATGGCCAGAGCAGCAGCTGCTGTAGGTATCGATGCTCTTTTCTTAGAAGTGCATGATGACCCGGACAAGGGCTTATCCGATGGACCTAATATGTTGGCCTTGGATAACTTGGAGCAACTATTAACAGATGTCATTGCTATTGATAAAATTGGTCGTAGGGAGTGACGATGATGCTAGAGAAAGCCAAAGAAGCTTTGAAGTTAGAGTCAGAAGCTATCATGGAATTGATTCCCAGAGTAGATGAGAATTTTGAAGCTGCTTTAAAAATGATTATGGCCTGTCAGGGCAGAACAGTAATTACAGGCATGGGTAAATCCGGACTTATTGGTCGCAAGATTTCTGCAACTCTTGCCAGCACCGGTACACCATCTTTTTATCTGCACCCTGCAGAAGGTATTCATGGTGATTTAGGCATGGTTACTCAAGACGATGTGGTCATTGCTCTTTCTAATAGCGGTGAAACAGCAGAAGTCTTGCATATACTTCCTTCTCTTAGACGTATTGGTGCCAAAATAATTGCCATGGTGGGCAATAAGAATTCTACTTTGGCCAAAAATGCTGATGTTGTTCTTGACGTCAGCGTCAGTAAGGAAGCTTGTCCCTTAGGACTGGCTCCCACTTCCAGCACTACTGCAGCCTTAGCTTTTGGCGATGCTTTGGCTATGGAATTGCTATCCGCCAAGAATTTCACTGCTAAACAATTTGCTGTATTTCATCCCGGCGGCAGTCTAGGCAGAAAATTGCTTTTGACTGTAGATGATATTATGCACAAGGAAAAAGAAAATCCCTTGGTTACCGGTGACATGAGCGTAAAGGATGCTCTCTTTGTTATTACCGATAAGGGCTTAGGTGCTGTCTCTGTAGTAGATGATAAGAAACACCTGGTAGGGCTTTTAACTGATGGCGATATTCGTAGAGGCTTAAGCCGCGGTTTTGCTTTCTTAGATAGACCGGTTGTAGAAATAATGACTAAAACTCCTAAGACTATTGCTGCTCATAAGCTGGCAGCAGAAGCCTTGCATCTGATGGAAAGTAACAAGCCCAGGCCCATTACGGTTTTGCCGGTTATTGACGAGAACCGTTGTGTGGTAGGACTATTGCATATGACTGACCTGGTACACCAGGGGGTAGTGTGATGGTGGATGAGAAAAAATTAGCACAGCTTAAAATTTTGGCCATGGATGTAGATGGTGTGCTTACCGATGGTAGTCTTAACCTTGGTAAAGACGGCGAAATATTTAAGCGCTTTGATGCCAAGGATGGCTTGGGCATGAGCATTGCCCAGCGCCAAGGCTTGGAGATAGTGTTCATCACAGGCCGTCTAAGTCCTATTGCCAAACGGCGTGCTCAGGAGCTGGGTGTTAAAACAGTTTTTGAGCAGGCTAAAGATAAGGCCACCGTGCTTAGACAATTGGCTGCCGACAGAAAACTTTCTTTAGCAAATATCGGCTACATTGGCGATGATTTAATTGATTTGCCTGCTTTAAGTATCGCAGGCGTCAGCTTTGCTCCCAAGGATGGAGCACCTGATGTTACCACACGGGTTGATTATGTTGCGACTCATCAAGGTGGCAAAGGAGCAGTAAGAGAAATAATTGAAGCTATCCTGAAAGCCCAAGGCTTGTGGGAAGCGGTAGTAAATAGTTACCTTACAGCAGGACAGGGAGATAAACAGTAATGTGGTTGTATTATCTATTAAAAACCATTTGTTTCCTAGTTTGCCTTTTACCCTATAAACTAGTGGTGATAATAGGGCGTAACTGTGGTAAACTGTATTGGTATATAGCAAAAAAACAGCGTATCAGGGCAGAACAAACCATGGTGGAGCGTTTGGGTGTTTCCCGGGAAGAGGCCTCCGCTCATATTCATAAGTTGTTTTTGAATCTGGGTATGACCTTCTTTGAGATGCTCTACCTTCCCGCTTTAAACAAGGACAATATCAGAGGACTGGTGTCCTTTGACAGGCCGGAGATTTTGTGGGATGCCTTGGCCAAGAAGCATGGTGTAGTAATGCTGGCTTGCCACATGGACAACTGGGAATGGCTGGGAGCAGCTTTAGCTCTCTATGGTTTTCCCCTTAGTGCTGTGGAAAAGCCTCAGCCTAATAGAGTGTATAGTGATTTCATGAATGAGCTGCGCAGAGGAGCAGGGCAAGAAATCCTCTCCCGTGGTACCAGTGAAATACTAGGCTGTGCCAGAGCCATGAAGAAGGGCAGAATGCTAGGCCTGATTGCTGACCAGGATGGCGGCTATGATGGTATCTTCGTTCCTTTCTTAGGAAAGATGGCTTCCACACCACCGGGACCTGCTTATTTTGCCAGAAAGTTTAAGGCTCCTATTATTCCGATTTTTATTATTAGAAAGCCAAACGATTATGGCCATCAGGTTTTTGTCAACGACCCTATTTATTATCAGGAGACAGGCAATCAAAAGCAGGATGATTATAATGTTACTTTACAAATGACTCAGGCTGTAGAAAAAATAATTAAGCAATATCCGGACAACTGGATTTGGTTCCAGCACCGTTGGAATACACCTTATGAACCTAAGCAATAGAAAGGATGTGAGCAGCCTATGACAGGAAATAAAAAAATAATAGCCGTTTTCTTAGGCTGTATTTGCATCTTAACCGGTATTATTTATTGGCTGACTCATGAGAGTGCTCCCAAGCAGGAATATGGAGCTCCTCCTACGGTGGCCAATAGAGCCATGAATAATTCTACCTTGGAAGAAAGCAAGGATGGCAAAAAATCCTGGGAGCTGAAAATTGCTACCATGGAATTGGATGCTAAAAAAGAAAATGCTTTGCTAAAGGGTATTGAAGGCAAGTTTTATGCAGAAGATGGCAGGGTAATGACAGTCACTGCTGACGAAGGAACAGTTAACATGAAGAGTAAGAACATTGTTCTTACCAAGAATCCTAAGGGTGTTACTACGGATAATGGTACTGTTACCGCTGACAAAGTTACCTGGCTAAATAAAGAAAGACTGATTGTAGCTGAAGGACACGCCAAGATTACCAAAGACGATGTAGTGGCTACAGCAGATAAAGCTACTATGGATGTAGGCATTGATAAAGCTAAATTAGAAGCTCATGCTAAAGTTACGAAAGGAGAGCAGCAACCATGAAGAAAAAATTCTTAATTTTTATTCTTACTATGCTAAGCACTTTGGCAATTACTGCAGTTGCTTGGGCAGCTTCTTCCGTAACAGGTGATTACATAGAATATGATTTTAGAAATGGCCAGGCCATTGCCAAAGGTAATGTGCTTATTACCAATGAGGATGGCAGAGCTACTTCTAAAGATGCCGATTATAATACTAAAACCGGCGAAGGCAAGTTAACCGGTAGCGTTGTTGCTACTAAAAAAGATGCTAAGGTTACCTGCCACACTTTAACTATTGCCCAAGCAGGCAATCATCTTACTGCTGTTGGTAATGCAGTCCTGAAACAACAGGACAAGACCTTACGTGCTGACCAGGTAGAATATGACGCTAATCGTCAGTTTGCGGAAACAGTTGGCGACTGGGCTCAGTTAGCACTGGATGATGGCAGCACCATTGATGCAGCCAACATGGATTACAACATGAAGGATGGCCTGGCTAACGCTCATGGTAATGTGCGTGTAGTCAGCCCGCCTCGCAAGCTTACCGCCAGAGGGGATAATGCTATTTACAATACCAAGCTGGATGGTGGTACTGTAAAGTTAATTGGACATGCTACTGCTACCCAGGATGGTAATACCGTTACCGGTGAAACATTGACTTTAAAAGGCGCCGGCGGGAAAATAGCCATAGCTGACGGCAATGTGAAACTGGTGTATGTACCTGCGCCTGCTGCACCGCAGTATCCGCCTTTGGAAAACATCCAAGGCCAGGGCAGTTATCAGGAATACAAGATATTCAATTGGCCCGGCGAGACTGTTAAGGTAGCTAGCGCCACAGCAACTAAAGAAATCGCTTAAGAGGAGATCACGTTGAAGATAATAGCCAAGAATTTGGTAAAAGAATATAGTGGACGCAGAGTGGTAGATACTGTGTGCATTGAGGTGGAGCAGGGTACTATTGTAGGACTGTTAGGCCCCAATGGCGCCGGAAAAACTACCACCTTCTATATGATTGTAGGTATTGAGCATCCGGACAGCGGGCAGGTTTTCATTGATGACATGGATATTTCTAAAATGCCCATGTACCAAAGAGCCTTAAAGGGTATTGGTTATCTGCCTCAGGAAGCTTCTATTTTCAGAAAGCTAAGCGTAGAGGATAATATTCTGGCTGTTTTGGAAACAGTAGAGCCTTCTGCTGCTAAAAGGCAAGAAAAAATGAATGCTCTGATTAAGGAATTTAATATTGAACATATCAGAAAAAGCATGGGTAGTGCTTTATCCGGCGGCGAAAGACGCAGGGTAGAAATTGCCAGGGCTTTGGCCACCAATCCGGCTTTCATTTTGCTGGATGAACCTTTTGCCGGTATTGACCCCTTGGCTGTAGCAGACATTCAGGTAATGGTGGCACATTTGTCAGAAAGAGGCATTGGCGTGCTCATCACTGACCATAATGTTAGGGAAACATTAAGTATTGTTAATAAGGCTTATATCTTAAATAATGGCAAGATTTTGGTGGAGGGTAATAGCGAAGAGGTAGCTAATGATCCTATTGCCAAGAAGTTTTATTTAGGTGAGAATTTCAAGATGGACTTCCAAGATGTGAGGTAATTGAGCACATGCGTATCTTAGATAAATATATTCTTAAACAAATGCTGACCCCCTTTATTTTTGGTGTTGCAGCTTTCTCCACGATTTTCGTGGCCAGCTCCTTCCTCTTTAGGGTGGTGCAGTACATAACTCAATATGGTGCTACTACTTCTTCCATTGTGCGCTTGTTCCTGTGCCTTATGCCGGAAGTAATCAATTATACTTTCCCTATGTCCATGCTCTTAGCTTCTTTGCTAACCATGGGACAGTTATCAGGTAATAGCGAAATAGTAGCAATGCGCAGTGGCGGCATTAGCTTCAGACGTATTGCGGCACCGGTGCTTTTGGCCGGCTTTGTCATCAGTATGTTTTCCGTTATCTGGGCAGAGAAGGTAGTACCCCCTGCCAAGACAGAGTACGAAAGAATCATTTCTTATGAAATTAAGCATGATTCTAAGCCTAAGAGCCAAAGCCATATTATTTTGAAAACCATTACCAATGGCGAATTGTCCCGGCTAACCTATGCTAAATCCTTTGATGAGAAACAAGGCAAGATGAAGGACATTACCATAGAGGAGTGGGAGAAGGGCCAGATTGTCCGTATTCAAAAAACTCCTGAGGCTAAGTGGGAAAACGGTACCTGGATCATGGAAAACGGTACCATTACTGATTTAACAGCAGGCAATGGCATAGCCCGCAGCGTTAAATTTGAAAAACAGGTGCTGCCTATTACGGAAGCGCCTAAGGCTATTACCATGGAACAGAAATCACCTGACCAAATGACTATCGGAGAATTAAAGCAGTATAGTGACATTCTGAAGAAACAAGGCCAGCCTATTACTCAATACATCATGGAAATGTATTCCCGCTTTACCATTCCTCTGGCTTGCTTCTTCTTTGCTCTCATTGGCACTCCCCTAGGTGTGCAGGGACAGAGAACCGGTGCGTCCATGGGTCTGGGCTTTAGTGTTATCATTATTTTCATCTACTATTCCTTCATGACCTTCATGCAGGGCTTAGGACAGGGCGGAGCAGTACCACCGCTACTGGCAGCTTTGCTGCCTAACATAGTGTGTGGTCTGTTTGGCTGCTGGATGATTTGGCAAAAAGATAAATAAACAAACTGTGAGAAACAGAAAAGGAGGTGTACAATGGTCGGCGTAAAAATAGTTCTGCTGCTAGCCATCATGGGCGGCGCTATTGCCTTCATGGGCGATAAGCTGGGCAGTAAAATTGGTAAAAAACGTTTAACAGTTTTTGGACTAAGGCCCCATTATACATCTATCCTTATTACCATTCTTACCGGTATTTTGGTAGCAGCAACTACCATGGCGGTAATTACAGCCTCCTCGCAAGAGGCTCGTACTGCTTTGTTTGGTATGAAAAAAATTCGGGAAGAAATTCAAAACCTTACGGCAGAAAAAAATACTGTGGTGGCTGAGTTGGCAGACCGCAATGCTAAAATAAAAAGCTTAGATGAACAAATTAAAAATTTGGAAGACCAGGCTAAACAAGCCAAGGCAGAGGTAGAAGAAGCCCAAAGACAGAAAGATGCTGCCATGGCTCAAAAAGATGCAGCAGTGGCCCAAAAGGCTCAGGCTGAAAGAGAACTGGCTACCATGCAGCAAAGATATAATGCAGCTCAGGCTCAGGTAAGCAGCGCCCAGGCAGCTAAGGCTAAGCTGCAAGGCGAAGTTAGTGAGCTGGAAAAGGCCACCAAGAAATTAAGAGATAGCATGGTGGCTATCAGAGAAGGCAATGTAATTTATCGTAACGGTGAAATTATTTTCGCCGGCGTCTTAAAGTCCGATCTTAATGCAGAGGACAATAAGAGACAGCTGGATACCTTCCTGGCCTCAGCTAATAGTGCCGTACTTTCCAGGATGAATGCCAAGGACGAAGTACAAGCCATTTGGCTCAGCAAGGAACAAGTAGCAGAAGCCTTGAAACATTTGCACGATAGCAAGGGTGATATGTACGTGAGAGTCTGTGCATCCGGTAATGTAGTGTCCGGAGAATTAGCACCTGCTGTCATTGAAATGGTTCCCAATAAGAAGATTTATGACAATGGGGAAGTAATCCTCCGTCAAAACATTAAAGTAGTTCCCAATAGCCCGCAAGTAGATATTGCTGTAATGGCAGCTCTCCAGGATGTGAACAAGGCAGCCCAAAGAGCCGGCGTAGTACCGGATCCTCTTACCGGTAAGGTAGGCGCTATTCAAAGTGGCGACTTAAGCAAGTTGAGTGAAGAGATTAGCCGAAAGGGCGGCAAGGTAGAGATCATTGCCAAAGCCCGTGGCAATATCATGATAGCAGGACCTGTGCTTTTGGATCTTTCCGTGGTGGCAAGACCATGAGCAGGGCAGAATTAATCCTGGGCGTAGATCCGGGCCGCAGTAAAACAGGTTTAGCTTTGGTAAAGAGTACGGGAGAAATAGTTAAGACTCAGGTAGCCTTAATGACCGACTTTGCCCAGGAGCTGCAGAATTTCCTGGAGGGCAGTGCCATTCAGAGTGTGGTACTGGGTAATGGCACTACCTCTCAAGAGATGGTAGCAACCTTACAGAAACTTTTGCCGGAGGCGAAGTGTCAGGTGGTGGAAGAGAGCCACAGCACCGAAGAAGCCAGAAAACTGTACTGGCAGCTTTATCCGCCTCGTGGTCTCAAAAAACTTATTCCTCTGGGCTTACAGGTTCCTCCGGAAAATCTGGATGGCTTAGCGGCAGTAATCTTAGTGAGACGTTTTTTAAAACCACAAGATATATGAAAACATTTTTATTATAGCTACTAAGCATAAAGTATACACGAGCCCGCCCGGCTAGTCTGGGCGGGCTTTCTTATAGCAAGAATTAGGCAGTGCCTGCTTGGACAAGGTGTAAAAATAGCCAAGACAAGGCCAGACCTAAATTAGTTCACAAAAAGCTTGCAATTTTGTAACTATTGTGCTACTATAAATCCGTGGGAAACCCACAGAATTTATAATGCCATGTTGAAAAGGTTCTGTAATTAACTGGAAGACGAGTAGAGGAAACAAGGTGACTCGCACGAATTGACCGGCCGATTGCAAACTGATTCCCCGTGAGCATTATAAAAATATAATCCTTAAAAGGGGGATTTTGTAATGAAAAAGACTTTAGTTTTTGCAATGGCAATGGCTTTGGGCGTTTCTGCAACTGCATTCGCAGCTAACCCATTCTCTGATTTGCCCGCTGGCCACTGGGCATATGCTTCCGTAGCTAAATTAGCTGCTGCTGGCATTGTTGATGGTTATCCTGATGGAAGCTTCAAAGGCGACCGTACCATGACTCGTTATGAAATGGCACAAATCGTTGCTAAGGCTTTGGCAAAAGGCGCTATCGGTGCTGATGACAAATTAGTTGGCGAATTCGCTGACGAATTGGACAACTTGGGCGTTCGCGTTGCTAAATTGGAAAAGAAATCCGACAATGTAAAGATTGCTGGTTATGTTCGTTTCCATTACAGAAGCGGCAAGGAAGACGGTAGAGCAGAAGGCGAAAAGAGCTCTGCATCTGCTATTCGTTCCCGCCTGTTCTTCAACGGCGCAATCAACGATAACTGGACTTACACCGGTATGCTCCATAATGATCAAAGCTTAGCTGATGACAATGGTAACAGCACCACTCGTTTCCAACGTGCATTCTTAACCGGTAAGTATGGCAATTTCAAGACCACTCTTGGTCGTCAACAAGAAACCTTAGTTGATGCTAACGTTTATGATGATCGTGTTGATGCTGCTAAATTTGAATTTGGCGACAAAGTTAAATTCACTGGCGTTATCGGCAAGATGGCTAACAACGACGGTGCATATGATTCCCAAGTTGCTGATGTTCCTGGTACTTCCAAGTATTCTGATGCTGGCAGATATTGGAGAGTTGGCTTAGATGGTAAGGTTGGCAAGAACCTCACCTTGGGCTTTGATTACATCGATATTAAGGATGCTTGGTCCAAAGGCACAATGTCCAATGGCAATGCTCCTGACATGAAGTTAAAAGCATTCAAGGCTATGTACACTGCTGACCAATGGAAATTGGGCGCTGACTACATCCTAGGCGACAGCGATGTTGCTGATATTGCTGGTAACAAAGGCAAGAATGGTTATGTTGTAATGTTAGGCGTTGGCAATGCTAAGGCTAACAAGGTTGGTTCCGTTGGTCTATGGGCTAACTACTACAATCAACCTGCTGCTACCTTCGTTAACAACACCTTCAACGCTTTGTACAAGAGAGCTTATGGCTTCAAGGGTTATGGCGTTGGCGTAGATTACACTGTAGCTAAGAACATGATCGCTGGTATCCAATACTTCGATCTGAAGGATAAGAACGATGCTGAAGCTAAGAGAAAGACTCTTTGGTCTCAATTAGTAATTACCTTCTAATTTTAAGTAACTTAAAAGACACTCTCCTCGGAGAGTGTCTTTTTTTGTCACAATTAGGGAGTATGATTATTCTGTAGTAAAAAATATACTCGGAGGAGAGATGTCGTTATGTTACACACAAATTGGAAAAAAGCAACACTAGCAGCAACTTTGGCAGTAGTAATGGGTACACCTATGTTCGTAGTACCGTCTGTAGTTATGGCTCAGCAAACTGAACCAGAAAAGATTGTAAGCAAGACTAAAGCTTACGACCATGACGGCATGGCATACAGAGAAGCTCAAGATGCTCAAAAGAGAGAAAGAACTATCAGCAAAAACAGTAAGAAGGAAATGAAAGAAATTAAAAAGGATCGCCGTCCTCGTAATTCTGACAATGATTATAAAACAATACAGAAAAATCGCCAAAATCAAAATTCCCAGGGCATGAGAGAAATCCAAAAGAATAACCAAAATTCCCAGGGCATGAGAGAGATTCAAAGAAATAACTAAGTTAAAAAAATAAAGGACTTCTTAGGAAGTCCTTTATTTTTTTATTTTGTTAGCGCCTTGCTGATGGTCTGATATAAGGCGCTGGGAGAAACTGGCTTGGCAATATGTCCGTTCATGCCTGCCTTTAGGCATTTTTCAATGTCCTCCTCAAATGCATCGGCAGTCATGGCAATAATGGGAATGGTTTGTGCATCAGCTCGCTTTACGGCTCTGATTTGTCTGGTAGCGTTAAGTCCATCTAACACAGGCATATTCACATCCATGAGAATTAGGGCAAAGAAGCCGGGAGCATTATTAGTAAAGGCATCCAAACCCTCTTGACCATTGCCGGCACATTGTACCGTCATACCTTTCTCCTTAAGCAAGATGGTGGCAATCTCCTGGTTTAGTTTATTGTCTTCACACAGAAGTACCCGTTTGCCTTGCAGGATGTTTAAATCTACTGCGGTAGACGCTGCGGGAGTAGTTTTTATTTCGTTAGGAGCCGGTGGGAAGGTCAGCTGTACAATAAATTCTGTACCATTATTCTTTTCGCTATGCACCTCGATAGTGCCACCCATCAAGTCTACAAATCGTTTGACGATTGGTAATCCCAATCCTGTGCCTAAGGATTCATAGCCGGGACGACCTTCTTGAGCAAAAGGCTCGTAAATGTGAGGCAAGAATTCAGGAGAAATGCCGATGCCGTCATCCTTAACGCTTATGACGGAAACCAATTGACCCTTGTCAGTAGTTTCGTTAAAAATGGAAAACCACACATGCCCGCCGGAAGGGGTGTATTTAATAGCATTGGATAAGAGGTTTAAGAAGATTTTCTTTACACTTAGTTTATCTGCCAAAATAGACATGTCTATAATTTTGCTGCGGTCTGCAATAAAGTTAATTTGCTTATCAGCAGCGGCATGGGCAATGGCAATGGTAATGGTATCAAAGAGTTCAGAAACCTTTACCGGCTCAGGGCGAAGCACCAGCTTGCCACTATTACCTTTGGAAATGGTGAGGGTATCATTAATCAAATCCAAAAGCAAATTGCCGGAGGACTCAACCTTGGAGAGGAAGGCTTGTCGTTCTGCATTTGTAATGTCGTTTTTTTGAGCCATTCTGGTAAAACCTAGGATAGCATTCAAGGGCGTACGCATATCATGACTGATATTAGAGAAGAAAGAATTTTTTTCTTCTACAGCTTTCATCATGGTTGTTACTTCTACCTTACGAAGTTCAGTTTCTTGCTGAGCCAGATTAAGGGCTTCTTTTTCTTTTTGCCTACGGCGTAAATTAATTAAGGTATAAATCAAGCCCAGAATTAAGCAAAGCAGTATGGTAGTGAGAGCCAGTATCCAGGCAGCAGGAATTTTAGCTAAGGAGGTTTGCCAATTATCTTCCGGCAAGGTATTGTCGGTCACTATTTCGTTAAAGCTAATGGAGGCAGCACTAATTGCTTTACTTAGGATGGAACATAAGAGGGGATTGTCATAAGCTGTAGCAGCACATAAGTCTATGGCTGTGGCATCTAAAGTGGTAATCTTGTAAGCAGCAAGGGGGCTTTGATTTACCAGCCAGGTAGCGGAAGGCATACCACAGATAATGCCATCAACCTCTTTGTTCTTTAAAGCTTCAAAACAGGCTTTCACAGTTTCGTGTTTAACCAGTTGGATTTGCGTAAGATTCCTGACGCTGTTTTCAAGCATTTTTCTGCTACGCTCTTTAATGGCTAAACGATGAATTTCGCTTATGCCGGTGTTTGCGTCAGTCAGCAAAACAGCATCTACGTTATCGTAGGGCCTAGTGAGACGCAGCCCTGAGGTGATAGCTGCAATTTGTCCATTGGCATACAGGCCCATTACGTCAGCCTCGCCGTTTAGCACGGCTTGCATAGCCTGCGCATTAGTTTGGCAATGCTTATAGGTAATCGTAAAGCCGGTAAGCTTGGCAAGCTTGGCGTAAAAGTTGGGAATAATGCCTTTGTGAACCTTATTACTTCCTTCAGAATGATAAGGAGCATCATCATTTAACACTGCTACTACTAATTTGGGATGAGCAGCGATGTAGGCTTTTTCTTCATTGGTAAGCATAGCCATTGTGAAGTCAGCGGTAGTATATTTTTGCACTAAGCGGTCAAAGTAAATGCTATCTTCCGCCAAAATAGTGGCCATAGCTTCATATACTTGATTTTTTAGGTTTCTGTCAGAGCTGCGGCAAATGAAATAATAGGGAATAGGGGCAAAGTTCTGAATGGTGCGATAGCCTTCCACTTCCGGAGCACCGTATAATCCGGCTTCAATTTCCCCGGTATCTAGAGCGGTTTTTATCTGAGCTAAAGAAGCAAAGGCTTTTAGCTTAGGTGTAATACCATAAACACCGCAATATTTAGTAAAAAGATTGCCTACTGTACTAGCTTGTTCTGTGCCAAAAGTCATATTTGCCAATTGCTTGTTATTGCCAAAAGAAAAGCGGTCATCATCTTTGCGTACAAAAGCACACATGGCTAAACGGCCTACCGGTTGTTCGGTAAAAAGATATTTTTCTTCCCGGGCAGGAGTTTTTACTACATTACACATTAGGTCTATACGACCATTATCCAAGTCGTCTAAGGCTGTTTTGCCACTTTGATATTGAACAATCTCAATCTTTAGATTGGCGTACTGGGCAATCTTATAGGCGTATTCTACGTTAACGCCACTATAATCGCCATCCATGTCTTTCTCTGCGTAGTCTTTAAGGGCAATTACACCAACCCTGGTTATCTTTTGGTTAGTGGGATGTTCGCCTGCCCAAGTGGTGGCACTATAACTGAATACACCATATAATAGAAGCAATAGTACACTTAAAAAACAAAAAAATTTTCTCATAATGGCATTTCTCCATTGTACGCTATGCTTATCTTTACTATAATTTAATTATAATACTAAGGAAATGATTTTGCGAGTTATTAAATACAAAAAATGATTACAAGTTTGCAGTTATTATGAAAAAAAGCGGACCTGCTTAGCAGGTCCGCTTTGTGGTTATAGTTATTTGTAGGAATTGGCTTTGGTCATTTGCATAAGGAGGTTGGTGCCGCTACCGCCTTTTAAATAAATATCGCTGACTATCACTTGCATGATTCGATTTTTATAAAAGCCACCATCAGAAGTGGGCGCTCCGTAAGAACCTAAGGCGTGAATCATATAAGGTCTGTTTTTATAAAGGCCTAAATAAATCATGACGTGGGAAGGAGTAAAAAGCAAGGAACCGGTAGGCAAAGCTTTAATGATATTGTCCCTACTGGTCCAGTTGAGTCCTTTTAGATTAGTACCTGGCCAGGCATTTTCCTGTTCATCACCGTTTCTGGGAATTTCTATGCCCATGGTTTTATACACATCCTGAGCAAAGGCAGAGCAGTCTACGCTGTTTTTCATGCCACCCCAGCCGTAGGGGGCGCCTAAATGCTTAAAAGCCATGGTAACAAGATTATTGGCAGTATAAGGTAGATAGCCTTTATGTAAGCCTTCGTTCCAGGGAGCAGGCATTTCTACAGGAGAGAGATAACCTTTGCTGTTGCGGAAGGGAAGGATTACTCTGCCCTTAGCGGACAGGGGAATTTTGCTACCCATTTGATAGAGCCAGTAGCTGCTGCCGGCTCCGCTTACTGTTAATAATTTTTCGGTTACTACGCCAAAATCATGAGGGGCAGCAAATTCCAAAAAGGTTTTTCGATCAGTAACGGCTACTTTATTGGCAGGTAGCCAGCCACGATAGCTTTTTAATTGGACAAAGTAAAAATTACCTTTGCTGTTTTGGTGGAGGATGAGAGCGGCTTCACCGGGATCTACGGCAGTTTCCTGCCAGTTATCAAAATTTACATCGCCGGGAGAATCAAAGGCTCTTGATAATGTAGGAAAGCTTCTTAAGTCACTACGGGCAGAAACTACACCATATCTTACTTGGGTGGTAGTCGGAATATTAGCTTTAGCATCAGCTAAGATGGCATCTGCAGTAGCATGACTCAAAGGGCTGCCATTAACATATTGGTCATAATCCATTTCATAATGATTGATATATTTGGCCAAGGTTGTGCCACTAATTGTTGTAGGGTAAGCTGCTAAATCACACATGGTATCAGACAGCATAGCTTTATTCATGGCTTTAATTCTGGCCGGTGTGGCAAGTACGTTATTGCCGGCAGGTTTTAGCCAGGTTTGTACATTATTGCATTCGGCTGGGGTATTGGGCATGATAGTAGCGGCCAGGGCAACCTGAGCGCCACAGAGTAGTGTTATTGCTGCTGTAAGTAAAATTGATTTGTTCATAAGTGGTTTCCTTTCGTGTTTAGCGGTTATTAGAGGCGAGCAGTCTTATTTGCCTAATGCGTCGTTTTCCTTGCGAGCAAGGAGATTTGCGACGAAGAGAGCAATTGGAAACGGCCATGTGATAGCTGTCCATGAAGCAAGCTTGCAAAGCGTAGCTGAATGGTGACAGCGAACCACTGACACCATTACTAGACTACAGGTGTCCGTGGCAATAAGCTGCGAGCCATTTTTACAATAAACTGCGAATTTTAATCATATAACAATCATATAAGTTTTTATCATGTTTGTAAAGTTGGGAACAACAGGTATTTATGGTATAATTAAGTAGCTAAAAGGAGTCAGCATGAATAAATATACAATTTTTGAGCCTACAACTAAAGAAATCGTCATAGAAAAGTCACGATTTATTTGTACACTTAGTAAAGTACATAACGATGTAGAAGCTCAAAATTTTATTAAAGAAATGAAAAAGAAATATTGGGATGCTACCCATAATTGCAGTGCTTATGTGCTGGGCCAAAACTCTACGGCAGAACGATCTAATGATGACGGAGAACCAAGCGGCACGGCAGGGCTACCTATGCTGGAAGTATTACGCAAGAACAGCCTTTATGATGTGGCAACTGTGGTAACCAGATATTTTGGTGGCATTAAGCTTGGTGCAGGCGGGTTAATCCGCGCCTACACCATGAGCGTAGCCGAAGCTGTGCAGGCTGCAGGCTTTGCCCAAGTTGTGGAGATGGGGCATTTCAGTTTTTTGTGGAATGTGGCAGATGTGGGCAAGGTCTTAAATGTTATTTATCGTCAGCAGCTTTTTAAGGTGGAGGATGTGGCCTATGAGCAACGAGCTAAGCTACAATTACTCCTGCCCTTAGCGGACAAGAATAAAGCTGAAGGCTGGCTTACGGAAGCCCTGCAACAAAAAATTGAGCTGACAGAGGAGAGTCGTTATGGGGAAGAACAAAAAATTACTAAGATTTAAGGACTATGGTCTATATATTTTCAGTCTTTGTTTCTTATTTTTGTTGGTAGGCTGTAAGCAGGAAGCTGCCTCTCAGGCAGTGGCTGTTCCGGTAGCTAAGCCTAGCTATGAAAAACGTCTGGCCGATTATGTAGACAAATTGCCTCTGGAAGAAAAAGTAGGTCAAATGATGTTTGTAGGTATTCCGGGTACAGAGTATGATGCCACTGCAAAAAAATTAGTAGAAGAGTGTCATGCCGGAGGCGTGATTCATTTTGACAGGAACTTGTCTGAAGGCGCTCAGGTACAAGCCCTAAACAGTGCTTTGCAAGCCGGTGCCAAAAGTACAGGTGCCAAAATTCCTCTCTTTATTAGTGTGGATCAGGAAGGCGGTCAGGTAGCCAGAATGAGAGATACTCTCCTAGTGGCACCCTCTGCTGCCAGCTTGGGAGCCCAAGGACAGCCGGCTGTGGTAAGGGAATGGGCCGTGAAAACAGCTCAGAATCTGAAGAGCTATGGTTTTAATACTAACTTTGCTCCGGTAGCTGATTTGGGCCTTACAGCCCAACGTTCTTACGGCAATACTCCTGCAGAAGTAATTCCTATGGTAGAAGCAGCCATGGATGGCTACAGGGCTGAGCGGCTGATGTGTTCCATCAAGCATTTTCCCGGCATTGGCAAAATGCAGGTAGACCCGCATTATGATACTTCGGCCATTAATGTTGATAAGGCCGAGCTGGAAAGTAATGACATGTTGCCTTTCCTTACAATGGTAAACAAAAAAATACCAGCTTCTTACATGATCATGGTTTCCCATCCTGTGTATCCGGCCTTTGATCGGGAACCGGCCAGTGTTTCTAAGGTGTTGCTTACTGATGTTTTGCGTACAGAGTGGCAATATAACGGAATAATCATTACGGATGATATGGCTATGGGCGGACTGACCAGCGTCTATTCCCAAAAGGAAATGGGCGTAAAAGCTGTAATGGCAGGAGAAGATATGTTGCTTTCCTGTTCCGGTGATCCTACTATGAGTTATACAATTTATAATTCAGTTTTAGAGGTAGTTCGGCAGGGTAAAATTTCGGAAGATAGAATTAATGCCAGCGTGGTCAGAATCCTTGCTGCTAAGGAAGCAATAGGGATTTGGCATCTTGACACTGACAGTGGTATAAAGTAAACTTATCTTGCACGCTTAAATTGGGAGTTATTTGCTGTAAGATGAAAGGATAGATAGATATGTGGAAAAAATTAGGAATTTTGTTATCATGCTTAGTAATTTTGAACATTCCCGGTCTTGCTTTTGCCGGTCCTGAGGAAGTAAAAACAGTTACTCGTACGGAAAAGAAAGTTTCTGTAGAATGCCCGCAGCTTACGGGGGGAGACAAAGCTGTAAGCAATAAGATTAACGCCGCCCTGAGCAGCAAAGTAGCCAGCTATGTTAGTGAAGCAGCGACCTTGGGCGGTGGCACAGTGCACTATGATGTGCATAAGTGTGATGCCAGCCTTTTGAGTCTTACCATTGTCATGACTCCTAAGCAAGGCGTTGAAGAAAGTACAGGCATGACCTTTGATAGAAAAACCGGTAGCCTGAGACCTATTAGCTACTATTATAAAGAAGAAGAGCTGCTCAACAGAGCTGCTGATGGTTTAAAATATTTATACGATATTGATTCTGCTAAAGTAAAGACTGCGCCTGATACCTATTATGTAGACAGCGATAATAACATTATCGGTATTTATCATGCAGGTGCTGTTCTGGATAAAAACGAAGGAGAGATTGAAGTTAATCTTTCCGCAGCAGATCCTGTTATTGTTAAGACCAATCCTACTCCTCCGCCTGCTTACACCGGTAGCGGCAATAAGGGAACGATTACCGGCACAGAAGTACGTATGAGAAGCGGTGCAGGTACTGCTACTGATATCCTTGGTTATTTTGAAAAAGGTGAAGTGGTAGAAGTATTAAAGAGTGATGTAGTAGGCGGCACCAAGTGGTATCAGGTTACCAGAACCAATGGTGCTACCGGCTGGGTAAGCGGTGACTATTGTTCAGTAGCTGAAGGTGCTAACGTTCCATCTACCACTACCAGCGGTGAAAAGAAGGGCAAGATTACCGGTACGGAAGTACGTATGAGAAGCGATCCTAGCCTGGATGCTGACATACTGAATTACTTTAATAACAATGAAGAAGTTGTTATTTTGGATGCTACCAGTACTGATAGAAACTGGACCAAGGTAAAACGTTCTAATGGCGAGATTGGTTGGGTAGCTTCTGATTATTGCAAAGAAATAAAGTAATAAAGGGCTTTAGTTTTAAAATGAGTGAATTTGTGTTAAAATACTAGTAGATTTTTGGGAGGTAAGAACATGAAAAAAATATTAAAATATGCATTGATGGCTGTCTTGGCAGTGGCTGTGGTATTGCCTATGGCAAGTAAGGTAGAAGCTGCTACGGTAGCTGTTGTGCCTTTGATTATTGATGAAAGCGTTAAGGATGAAGAAGGCATGAATTCTATGCTGTATAGTGACGCCATCTCTAAGATTGTGAAGTTCCCTGAATATGACTTAGTACCTGATACAGATTTGGTAAGACAATCTGCTCTGGCTCAACAAGAGAAGCTTTTTACTAAAGAAGGCATGATGGCTGTTGCTGCTGCCACTAAGGCTGATATCGTTATTGCCATGAGCCTGGATAAGTTTGATTGGGTAGAAAATCGCTATTCCCGCCATGATCCTATTACTACTTTGGATTTCCAAGGTAAGATTGGTGTCTACAACAAGCTGAACGGTAATTTTAAATTTAAAAATTGGACTGACAATGATAGCAGAGAAAGCGCTTCTATTTCTGTAAGAGAAGATTGGCCTCATGATGAATTTGGCCGTTTCTGCAGAGTAACGATAAAATCCATGATGCAAGCAGCAACGAAATAATAAAGGGATAGGGCGGTCGTAATGGCCGCCCTTTTTTGCAATAAGGAGCAAGTTATGGACTATTCCGCATTGAAAGTTATTGGCAAAAGTCTTTATAAAACCAATATACCTAAAGAAATGAAACGGTATCTGGTCTTTTTAGGAAGATGCTGTCTCCATAAGAAGGAAGTAGCTAATCTGCAAAAGTTCTTTGCAGCAACGCCTTTGCGCCAAAAGATGCTGCAGGAAAATCCCAGCTTTTTGGAGCAAACCACCAGAGGCTTTTTTTATGCGGGAGCGACTTGGTCTGATAGGATTGTTCTAGTTAAGCATCATATTAAATATCTGGAAAAGCTTACCAAGCCGGAATTCTTGGAAAAAATTTATTGCCAGCACCAGGCCATTGTTTTGTGGCAACAACCAGTGCAGGAAAAACCTCTTACCATGGAATTAAGCTTTGACGCCGGGCAGCGTAAAGAAGGCTGTTTGTCCTTGGTACTTAACTGGGATGGCAAGCCCTTCTATCAATTGATGTTCTGGTTCAGTCCCGGCTTTGCTAAAGAAAATGCTTTGTGGGTTGGTGCTATGCAAGGTACCAGTCTTGGCAATGATGCAGTTAAGGTTATGACCAAGCAATTCTTTGGCTATAGAACCAAGAACTTGATTTTCTATGGTTTAAGAAATGTAGCAGATGTTTTGGGCTGTAAATGTATTTATGCAGTTACTAATGAAGGCTATTATGCCATGAACCATGTGCGCCTTAATCGTAAGCTAAAAACCAATTTTGGCGCTTTTTGGGAAGAGTGCGAAGGCACGCTTTGTGAGGACAAGCGGTTTTATAAGATACCCATACCGGAAAGCCGCAAGGAGATGTCTGAGATGAAGCCCTCTAAACGGGCTAACCACAGACGTCGTTATGAGCTAATGGATGCCATTACAGCGTCCATTAAGGAAAGAATGTCACCATATTTGCAAGATTAATTAGAGAAAATTGCCACTAAAAGGCTATTTTATGATAAAATAAGAGAGTAATGAATCTTGACGGAGGTGTTTTCCTTGAAAAAATTGACCGGTATTTTGTTAGCTTTAACCCTATGCTTTAGCTGTATGGCTACAGTATTTGCGGACGAAGCAGCAGTTCCTACTGTTTCAGAGAAACTGGAACAAGTAGAGAACTACATATATGGCACAGCTCAAACAGGAGCTTTGGTCGGCCGTGTAGATGCTATGGAAAAGGAATTGTTTGGCAGAACCTCTTCCGGTGCCGTAATGACTAGGGTGGATAATATTTACAATGCTGTAGAAGGCAGTACAACTGCCGGCACTCCTTCCCTGGCTTCTAAGCTAAATGCTGTGGAGTGGCAATTTGCTCCCAGAATGTCAGGCGATGCTGCTAAAACAAGAATTGAGAACCTGGAGCAAACCTTGAATGGCACTACAAATGCTAAACTTCCTCTCATTGAAAGATTAGACAGATTGACCAATCAAGCTTTCCCTTCCGGTAGTCTTACTACCAGCTCCGTAATATTGCCTAAGGATTCCTTGGTAAAGGTTAAGTTCATGGATACCATTAGCAGTAAAACTAACAAGGCCGGTGATCCTGTAGACTTTGTGGTAGATGATAATGTTTATGTAGGCGAGACTTTGGTATTGCCCAAAGGTGCTCGTGGTTATGGCACCATTAAGAAAATAGTTCCGCCGCGTATTTTTGGCCGTGATGCCAGAATTGACTTGGAATTCTCTCATGTAACAGCCATAGATGGTACTAAGGTTCCTGTTTACATTGGCGACTTGGCAAAACAACAAGCTAAGACTGCTGCCGGCGCAGCTGGCGCTTCCATTGGCGGTATGATTTTGTTTGGACCTGTGGGTATTGTAGGTGGCGCTTTTGTTAAAGGCCAATCTGTTACCATTCCTGCTAATTCCAATACTTATGTACAGGTTAACAGAGATGTTGCTATTAACGGTCTGGTACAAAGCACCGGTGAAAGAATCGTTGCTTCTAATACTGCTAGCAGTGTTCTTACTGACAATGTTTCCACAGAAGCTACTAAAGTGGAAAAAGAAGCTACTGATAAAGCTGCCAAAGAACAAACTAAGCTAGAAAAAGAAGCTAAAGATAAAGCTGCTAAAGAACAAACTAAGCTTGAAAAAGAAGCTAAAGCAAAAGAAGCTGCTGAAAAGGCCACTGCTGAAAAAGCTGCCAAAGAAAAATTAGCTACTGAAAAAGCCAATTTGAAAAATGCTGTAAACTAAAATCAAATAAGAATTAATTTTAACACCCCTCCTTTTGGCTAAGGAGGGGTGTTTGTGGTATAATGGACAATAGGAATTTATGTGTATAATTTTAGCTTTTAAGTTATATACCTTAAGGAGATAAATGATGAAGAAACAGGTACTTGCTTTAGCCATAGTTACATCTTTAACTGCGCCGTCTGTAGCACTGGCAGCAGTTAATTATGATGGTACTAAACTGAGCAGTAAATATGGACCAACCTATCAACCTAAAACTCAGGAAGAGGCTGAAGCAGCTATTGTCAAGGCACCAGCGACCTTGGCGGATGTAGAGGCAGCCGGGAAGAATGATAATCAAGTCCTTACTTTACAAGACTTGCCTAATGCTAAAACGGAGCAACAAAAGGCTGCTTTAGAAGAAAGCAAAAAGCTGAAAAAGAAAAAGGGCGCCAAAACCAATGCTGCGCCTGTAGCTCAATCTTCTCTGCCGGTTACCATTTTTGGTGACCAGGTTATTTATCATCAGGATACAGGAGACTTCGAGGCTTTGGGTAAAGTAAGAATATACCAAGGCACTCAGAAGCTTTTCACCACCAAGGCAGAAGGTAATATTAAAACCGGTGATGTTTATTTGCAACAGGGCGGACGTTTAATTGATGGCCCCAACACCACTAATGGTAAATGGGCTCATTATAATTTTTTGGATAAAACAGGCACTATTAAGAACATGGAAGGAACCAATGGCAAGGATATTTATCATTCTGACATTGGCCATATTTATCCGGATCGCATTGAATTAACAGAGGGTGCTTCTACTTCCAGATGTCCGGCTGTTGATCATGCTAAGTGCGTAGATGTACGTTCTAATAAAGTTATTATTTATCCTAACGATAAGATCATTGCCTATGACGTAAAGGTCTACATAAAAGGCAAGCATATTTATTCCAGGGATAGATGGATTAATGATTTAACAAAGAGTGATCAGAACAGCTTTATGCCTCATCTAGGCTACACCAAAGAGCACGGCTTAGAAGTTACCTATAGATATAACTATGTCTTTAACGAGAAGAACACAGCTACAGCTGATCTTGTGTGGTATAAGAAGATTGGCTGGCGGCCTATGTTCTACGATGTGCAGGACGAAAAGAACTTCTATGTTAAGCTGCAAAACGGTCATACCGAGGATAGCAATAACAACTGGATTAAAAAAGAAAGAGATTTGACGATTGGCTACAAGAGTCATAAATTTAATAAAAAATGGCCTCTCAACTATAGTGCCTATGCTAGTCATGGTTTCTGGACAGGCTCAGGCTACGATAGCTGGCATAGTGAGACAGGCTTCTTTATTAACCACGATACCATTACCTTTGGTAAGGTAAGACCACTTACTTTAAATCTTGGTACAGGTTATAAGCTTACTCATGAAAGTGCCAACTCTTCTACAACCAGAAGCATGCTTTACAGTGCTACACTGGGCAAGCCCTTCCTGGGCGGTTGGTATAGCTGGCTGGGTTATTACTGGGAAAAGGATAGAAACAATCTCTTTGCCTATAACATGCCTGATATGGCACGGGAGCTGCAGCTTGGTATTAACAAGACCTTTGATAGTAGAAATCGTTTAACATTTATTACCAGATACGATGAAGGCAAGAGTAAGATTTATGAATACATCTGGCGCTATACCTATGATTTCTGCTGCTGGCGCTTGAACTTTGAATTTAGAGATAAGAAATATGAAAACAAGAGGGATTGGAGTGTAGGTTATGACTTGTACCGTTGGTAATGTGGACAATGAGCTGATTACTGCCCGCTTTACAGACCATGCTAAGCTGGTTCACAAAGTAATGGGCAGCAAGAAGCTAATGAAAAATATTGCTTTGGCCGGTGCTGTCTGGAAAGTAGCTTTGCAAACCGGACATAAGATTCTTTTCTGTGGTAACGGCGGCAGTGCTGCTGATGCCCAGCATTGGGCAGCAGAAATTGTGGGCCGTTTCCAAAAGGAAAGAGCAGGAATGCCTGCCATAGCTTTAACAACTGATACTTCTATCTTAACTGCTATTGGCAACGACTACGGTTTCGACCGTATCTTTGCCAGACAGGTTGAGGCTTTGGGGCAGCAAGGCGATGTGCTGGTAGCCATCTCTACCTCAGGAAATAGCGCCAATGTTTTGGCAGCAGTAACAGAAGCCAAAGCTAAAGGCATGAAGGTAGTAGGACTTACCGCTCAAGGCGGTGGCAAGCTGGCGGAAGTTAGCGATATCATTTTGGCGATTCCCAGTAAGACCACGGCTCGTGCCCAAGAAATTCATAGCTTGATTGGACATATTTTATGCGAAATGGTGGAGGCATAATGGCTACTTCCTTAAGCGCAGATTTTTTAACAGACAAAATTAAAAAGTTAAAAATTGCAGTTATCGGCGATGTTATGCTGGACAGATATTTTTATGGAGAAGTAAAACGTATTTCTCCGGAAGCACCGGTACCTGTTAACAAAGTAAATAGAATTACTTCTGTGCTAGGTGGAGCAGGCAACGTGGCTGCCAACCTGGCTAATTTAGGTTGCCAGGTTTATATGGGCGGCCTTACCGGTGAGGATGAAAGCAGAAGAATCCTAGAGGAAAAATTACAAGCACTGAACATTGATTGCAGTGGACTCTTGGCTGTCAAAGCCAGAGAAACCATTACCAAGCTACGTGTTATCGGAGCTCGTCAACAAATGCTCCGTTTGGATTTTGAACAAGTTAAGGATTTAACGCCTGAGGAAGTTGCCCTGGAAGAAAAGTGGCTGGAGAATTTACTGGCTCAGGGTTTAAATGGCATTATTATTTCTGATTATGCCAAGGGTATGTGCAGTGATGCTTTTTGCCAAAAGGTTATTGCGGTAGCTCATGCTCACCAGCTGCCGGTCTTAGTAGATCCTAAGGGTAGCGACTGGAGTAAATATGCAGGCTGCTCTTTCATTACTCCTAACGTGAAGGAAATGTGCGAGGCAGCAGGCAAGGTTGTGCCTAATGAGGATGAGCCGTTGATTGAACTGGCTAGGGCTGCAGGTGAGAAATTTAAGATTGAAAATGTAGTAGTAACCCGTTCTGAAAAAGGTGTTACTTTAGTTAATAAGGATTTAGTAGTTAATGAACCGGCGACAGCTCAGGAGGTATTTGATGTTTCTGGTGCCGGTGATACTGTTGCGGCAGTGCTCTTGGCTGCCATAGCAGGAGAGCTTCCCCGGGAAGAGGCTTTGCGTCTTTCTAACAAAGCCGCAGGCATTGTTGTTTCTAAGGTTGGTACTTATCCTGTTCACAGGGAAGAACTCTTGAAAGAAATTTTAGCAGAAAACAGAAAGCAGGGTAACGGCTACAGGACCTTGTCTTGGGATGAGGTTTTTAGTTTAGCTAATGCTTGGCATGCCGCCGGTGAGAAAATAGTTTTCACTAACGGTTGTTTTGATATTCTCCATGTTGGCCATGTTACCTATTTGGAACAAGCTGCTAACCTGGGAAAACATTTAATCGTTGGTGTGAATACCGATGCTTCTGTGAAAAGATTAAAGGGTACTAACAGGCCTTTGGTCAACGAAAAAGACAGAGCCAGAATTCTGGCATCTCTTGGCTGCATTGATGCAGTAGTTCTTTTTGATGAAGATACGCCGGCGCTGTTGATTGCCGGTATTAAACCTGATGTTTTAGTCAAAGGTGGAGATTACAAACCGGAAGAAGTAGCAGGCCGTGAATCAGCAGGAGAGGTAAAAATCCTGCCTTTTGAGAAGGGCTATTCTACCACCGGAATCATTGAAAAAATCGCAGCCTTGGTGAAGGAGGGCAAATTATGATTATAGTTACAGGCGGTGCCGGTTTTATAGGCAGCAACATTGTGAAAGCTTTAAATGATAAAGGCCGTAAGGATATTTTGATAGTAGATAATTTAACCAATATGGTGAAGTTTAAAAATATCCAGGCTCTTCAGGCTTATGACTATATTGATAAAGAAGATTTTATGAAAGCCGTTCAAGCAGGCAAGTTCGACCATACGCCTATTGATGTTATTTTCCACGAAGGCGCTTGCTCTGATACTATGGAATATAACGGCAAGTACATGATGCTCAATAACTTTGAGTATACCAAGAATCTCATGTTCTTTGCTTTAAGTAAGAAGATACAGTTCTTATATGCTTCTTCTGCCTCTACCTATGGTAGCGGCAAGCATGGCTTTACCGAAAAACCTGAGTGTGAGGAGGCCTTGAATGTTTACGCTTTCTCCAAGCTGTTCTTTGATAATTATGCCAGAAGATTTTTCTCTGATGCCCAGAGCCAGATTGCGGGCTTTAGATATTTCAATGTCTTTGGACCTCAGGAAAATCACAAAGGCAAGATGGCTTCCATGGTTAAGCAAATGTTTGACCAATGGAAAGCAGAGGGTAAGGTTAAACTGTTTGAAGGCTATGTAGGTTATGGCCCCGGTGAACAAACCAGAGACTTTGTTTATGTTAAGGATGTAGTGAAGGTCTTGTTCTATTTCTGGCATCATCCGGAACTAAAAGGTATCTACAACTGTGGTACCGGTCATGCTCATCAATTTAATGAAATGGCTAAGGCCGTACTGAAATATTTTGGCAAAGGGGAACTTGTATATGTGCCCTTCCCAGAGGTGTTAAAGGGCAAATACCAAAGCTATACCCAGGCTGATACCACTAATTTGCTGAAGGCCGGTTATGATGGCGGCTTTACTGATTTTGCCCAGGCTGTAGGCGAGTATTGCGAAGTGCTGGATAAGAGTGGCGGCTATTACACCAATAAATAGGAGTGGGACTGTGGCAGATAAAGCAGTTTTTTTTGATAGAGATGGCGTCTTAAATGTAGACGAAGGGTATCTCTTTCGTCAGGAAGAACTTCAATGGATAGAAGGCGCCAGAGAAGCGGTAGCATATTTAACCAAGCTTGGTTATAAAATTTTTGTCATTACCAACCAAAGCGGTATAGCCCGTGGCTTTTATACTATTGAACAGATGAACAAGCTCCATGACTTTATGCAGGCAGAATTTCAAAAAATGGGTGGCAGCATCACTAAGTTTTACTATTGTCCCCATCATCCCACCAAGGGAACTATTCCTCAATATTCTATCGTTTGTGATTGTCGTAAGCCTAAGCCGGGTATGATCCTCAAGGCCTTTGAGGAATATGATTTGGATAAGGGTGCTTCCTTTGTGGTAGGTGATATGCCTAAGGACATGGAGGCGGCTAAAGCTGCTGGCTTGCGCGGTTATCAGTTTGCCGGTGGCAATTTGCTGGACTTTTTAAAAAGTATTTTGAAAAAATAGTGGCGGTGAGCTAAGTGGAATATAAAAATATCCTCATCATAAAAATGAGCTCCGTAGGGGACATCATTCATGCCCTGCCGTTTGCCGCGGTTTTAAGGGAGCGCTATCCTGAGGCTAAAATATCCTGGCTGGTGCATCCCCAGTTTGCCGGCTTTATTCCTGAAGCACCTACGATTGATGAGGTGCTTTATTTTGATAAGGTAGCTTTTAAAAAAATGTCCTTGCCGGAAAAAATAGCTTTTATTAAAAAATTCCGCCAAGAATTACAGGCCAAGAAATTTGACCTGGTGGTGGATTTGCAGGGCTTGTTTAAAAGTGCGGCAGTGGCCTTCCTAACAGGGACACCTAATAAGATTGGTTATTGGCAGATGCGAGAAGGCAGTGGCCTTGTTTCTAAGCCTATCAGGGGTTCCCATGCTCACGATCATGTCATTGAAAGATATTTGGATGTTGCAAGATATCTGGGTGCTCAGGTGAAAGAGATTTCTTTCCCTCTGCCTCAGTTCACGGCAGAAAGTGCCAAGATTAAAACCATGCTGGCAGAAGCTGGCCTGGGAGAAGGGGAGCGTTATATTACCATGGCTCCCGGGGCTCGCTGGGAAACCAAGCGTTGGCCAAAAGAAAACTTTGCCAGGTTAGCCATGCTTTTTATAGAGCAGGGCTTTCCTGTAGTATTGGTGGGAGGAAAGGAAGATATTCCTCTTGGCAAATTTATTGAGGACCAGGTTAACAATACTCAAAGGTTAATTAACTTTGTGGGCAAGACTAGTTTAAGCGAATTAGCAGCTCTTTTGAAGGAAACATATTTTTATGTAAGTGCAGACACAGGACCCTTGCATATTGCCAATGCCTATGGCAAGCCGTTAATTGCTATTTATGGGCCTACCAGCCCACGTCGGACCGGACCCTATGGTAATCCCAGAGCTACGGTCTTGCCGGCTAAGGTGCCTTGCATAGGCTGTTTAAAGAAACACTGTGATGATTGGCAATGCATGAATACTATTACTCCGGGGCAAGTGCTGGTTGTCTTTAAGCAAAAGATGGGGGTAATTAATCTTGGAGTTAGACAATAAAAAGATCATCGTTACCTTTTTAATGCATTTGGGAGATTTAATTCTCACCACGCCTTTTCTCCATGCTTTGCGTAAAGCGGCTCCTCATAGCCATATTGTTTATTTGGTGGATGAGAAGCTTCAAGAAATTGTGGCGCATAATCCTAATATCGACGAAGTCTGGACCATTGATAAAAAGGGTAAGGATAATAATTTAAAAGCCTTAATGGCAACCGCAGGGCGCATCTCCAGAGGTAAATTTGATGTGCTTATTAATCTGCACCCCAATGAAAGATGTTCATTCATCGATGCCTGGGCCAAAGTGCCTATGAAGGTGGGAGCAAGCCATCTGCTATTTAGGGCCTTTTTCCAGAAATACATGAAACTAAATAGGAAAATTCACGCTGCGGATATGTATTTGGACGTGCTAAAAAGATTGGGAGTAGAGGATTTAAGTAATAATGGTTTAGAGGTTTATCCCGGGCCTGAGGCTGAACAGGCTGCCCAGGAATTTTGGCGGCAGGCAGGCTTAAAACCGGAAGAAAAGCTAATTGGCTTTAACATTGGCAGTGCCGTAGTAACCAAGCGCTGGGCGCCGGAGCGTTTTGCTAAGGTAGCAGATACGCTGGCTAAGGAAGGCTATAGGACAGTGTTCTTTGGCGGCCCCATGGACAAAGAGCTGGTAGATGAGGCAGTGGCTTTTATGCAGTCTAAGCCCATCATTGCCACAGGCAAGCTTTCTTTAGGAGTTTTAGCCGCAGCCATGGGCAGATGTGCTTTAATTATTACTAACGACAGTGGCCCCATGCATGTAGCCATTAGCCGTAAAGTACCGATAGTAGCTATGTACGGGCCAAGTCATACAGATCTGTATGGACCCTATACCAAGAAGGCTAGCATCGTACGAGCTATTCCGCCTTGCGATGGTTGCAAAAAGCGGATGAAGCATCAATGTGACGATATGCGGTGCATGAAAGACCTAAGGCCGGAGCAGGTTTTGAAGGCTGCTCATCTGTGGTTATTTGCAAAACCAATTAAGAAAACATTTGTGGTGTAGAAATAAAGGAGAACAGCTATGAACCTTCAACAACTCTATTATTTTAAAACAGTTGCAGAGTTAAAGCATTTTACCAAAGCTGCCAATAAGCTTTTGGTTGCTCAACCAAGTCTTAGCCATTCTATTAATGAGCTGGAAGCTGAATTGGGCGTAAGCCTTTTTGAAAGAGGCAGAGGTGGCGTGACCTTAACCAGATATGGAAAAATATTTCTGGAATATGTAGAGAGATCACTGGCAATTTTAGATGAGGGGAAAGAGAAGCTTTCTGATTTAATAGACCCTGTTGGTGGAACTATATCTTTTTCCTATTTAAGTTCCTTGGAAGTATTTATCTCTTATGTTATGTCTAAATATTATGCAGATAATAGTGGCGTTTACACCTTGTTCCATCTTAGTCAAAATATTAATCGGGTTATTAAACAATCAGTACTGGACGGAAGTGTGGATCTTGGGTTAGGAACCTTCATGGATGATGTGAACATGAGTTATCAAAAATTGGGTGACTATGAGCTTGCTTTAATTGTTCCCAGTGGTCATCCTCTGGCCAAGCAAGACACCGTTGCTTTGCGGGAATTGGATAAAGAAAAATTTATTACCTATAGCGGCAACTGTGATTTGCGTAATTTCATGGACAACTTATTTGAGCAGATGCACATTGCACCGAATATTGTCATGGAATCAACCCACGATACGGTAATATATAGTTCTGTGGCGGCTAACTACGGAGTGGCAATGGTGCCGGCACTTTTTGGCATGGATAAGTATGATGTTAAGATGCTAAGAATTACTGACGATATTCCTAAGCGAGACGTTTTTTTGACTTGGAAAAATGATAAATATATTTCTCCGGCGGTAGCAACCTTCCGGAATTACATTATTGGACATCCAACTTTCTTTGATGTTTGTAAAAGAAAATTGCCTTGAAGCTAAAAAAATAAAAAAGAAAAAAGAAAAAAGAAAAAAGAAAAAAATACATTTCTTCTCTAACGATAGATTAAGAGAAGAAATGTATTTTTTTCGTGTCAAAATTTACAAAAAAAAGCAATTATAGAAAAAAACTATGCTGTGATATTTTTTTTATTACATTGCCATGAAAATTAAATATTGGCATTTGTCTGATAATTCACTTATATTAAAAACAGAAAGAGAGCTATCTACTCTAAATCGTGCAAAAGAAAATGAAAAAGAAGGGGAGAACAAATGATGAAGAAAAAAATTTTAGCGGCTTTGATGGTTGGCGTTCTGGCTATGTCTTTAACTGCTTGTGTTAAGAAAGCAGCTGATAACAAGCAAGCGGCAGCGCCTGCAGGAGGTAAATATCCTGCCCAGAACCTTAGTGGTGTTGTGCAATGGGGTGCCGGTGGCGGTACGGACTCTTTGATGAGACCATTATCTGCTTTGGCTGAGAAGAAATTAGGAAAATCTATTGTTATTCAAAACATGACCGGTGCAACAGGTTCTATTGCTACTCAGTTCGTTAATGATGCCAAGAATGACGGTTATACCCTGCTGATGGGTGCAGAAAATCCTGCTTTGTATCAAGCACTTAATATCAGCAAGCTTACTTATAATGATTTTGATTGCGTATATTTAATCGGCGATGAGACTGTTGGTATTATCGTTGGTAAAAATTCTAAATATAAGAGCTTTAAAGAAATCGTAGATGCTGCCAAAGCTGCTCCGGAGAAAATTAAACTATCTACTACCGGTAAAGGTGGCTTGCCCTGGGAAGTTGGTGCTTTCATGAAACAAGTAACCGGTGCATCTTTCAGCCAGATTCCTTATGACAGTGATGCTGCTGCTAAGACGGCTGTTGTTAATGGTGAATGCGACTTTACAGTTTGCAAGGTTCAATCCGGTATAGAAGATTACAAAGCCGGCACAATTCAATTCTTGACTATGTTAGCTCTTAAACCTGTTCCCGGTTTAGAAAAAGTTTCTCTTATCACTGCTGATTATCCTGAATTTAAGAAATTTTTACCTTGGGGTCCTTTCTACGGCGTATTTGTTAAAAAGGGAACCGATCCTGCTATTGAAAAGACTTTAAGCGACGCTTTCGTAGCTGCAGGTAAAGATGAAAACTATCAAAAAGTTTTAAAGAATTTTAATATTAACTTCAAGGGCGTTGCCGGTAAAGAAGCTCAAGATTACATTACCGGTTGGCAGAAAAATACCATTGATGCTTTAAAGGCTAGCGGAGCAATTAAATAAAGGAGAATAGCAAATGGACGAAGATAGAGAAAATATGGCTGAGGTAAATGAAACATCAGCTGTGACTTCAGATGTCCAACTACACGAAGGCGAGAAGGTATTTCAGATTATACTGTTTCTAACAGGCCTGATTGCCTTCGGCCTTTCCGTAAATCTTTTGGGAGAAATTACAGGACCAAAGGTTTCCTCGGCAGCGGCCTTACCCTTATTTGTTAGTGGTAGCTGGACATTGTTGGCATTACAGATTATTTGGGAAAATCGTAAGTTGAAGACACCCTTAAGCGGTTCTAAGGATACAAGTAAAAACATAAAAACTGCCATAAATTATGCCATGCCCAAAGATACATTGGTACTTATCGGCTGTATCATTGGTTATTGTGTACTTTTATATGCAGGACTTAATTTTTATATTGCTACAGCTATTTTCCTGTATGGTGGCATGTGTTATCTGCATCAAGGCTATAAAGTTAGAAATGCTATCTATACAGCTTTGATTTTGGCATTTATTTTTGGCGTGTTTGAGTTGCTCTTTGGCGTGGTGTTCCCATAATTAAACAAAGGAGAGAGGAATATGGATATTCTTAGTCATATGTTAATAGTTTTTCAAGAGCCCATGCTTATCTTCTTGGTTGCGGTGGGAACTTTTGCCGGTATTTATGTTGGAGCCATTCCCGGTCTTTCCGGTACTATGGCGGTTTCACTTTTGGTTTCTTTCACTTTTGCCTGGCCCACCAATGAGGCTTTGGCCATCATGGTAGGTATTTATGTAGGTGCAGTATTTGGTGGTTCTCGGTCAGCTATTTTGCTTAATGTGCCCGGTGCGCCTGCTGCTGTAGCTACTACGCTAGATGGTTATCAGTTGGCAAAAAAAGGCTTGGCAGGCAAGGCTATGGGCGTAGCTACCATGCAGTCCGTTATTGGTACTGTACTGGGCGTTATTGTTTTGTGCGTCGGAGCTCCTGTTGTTGCTAAATTAGCTTTGGGCTTCCATTCCGTGGACTATTTGATGCTGGCTATTATGGGTCTGATGATGGTTGGTTCCTTAGGTGCTAAATCAATTGGCCGTGGTTTGATTGCCGGCTGTATCGGCTTGTTTTTAGGTACTGTTGGCGTTGATCCTCAAAGTGCTGTTAGTAGATTTACTTTTGGTATTGTTTATTTGAATTCCGGTATTGATTTCGTAGTGGCCATGATTGGTCTGTTTGGTGTTTCGGAAGCCTTAGTACAATTGTGCGATATGGATGCCATAGTTATCAAACAAAAGGTAGATAAAATTGTGCCTTCCTTTGATGAAACAATCAAACATTTGCCACTTACCCTGAAGTCAGCAGTTATTGGTGTATTGGTAGGAGCGTTACCTGGTGCCGGTGGTGATATCGCTGCCCTCTTAAGCTACGATGTGGCAAAACGTTCTACCAAGCATCCTACAGTACCCTTTGGTACTGGTGCAGTAGAAGGTATTATTGCTCCTGAAACAGCTAATAATGCTGCTATAGGCGGCGCTTTTATTCCTATGTTAACCTTAGGCATTCCAGGTGATGCTATTACTGCTATTTTGATCAGCGCCTTGACCATTCATGGTATGAGACCTGGTCCCAATATGATTAATACCACTCCTAATTTGTTCTATCTGATTGTTGCTTGCTTGGCCTTTGCTTCTTTATTCCTACTGATTTTTGGTATGACCGGTATTAAGATTTTTACAAAAATCGTAGAAATTCCCAAAGGCGTTTTGATGCCTTTAATCATCGTACTTTCTGTTATTGGATCTTTTGCTATCAGAAACAGTTTGTTCGATATTTTCTGGATGTTTGGTTTTGGTTTAATAGGTTATTTCATGAAACGCTATGATTTCCCTATTGCTCCTATAGTTTTGGGCGTTATTTTAACCACGCTTTTTGAAAATAACTATCGTCGTGGCGTTATGCTGGAAGGTTCTATTTCTGGTATGATCCTCAGTATTTTCAAGAACCCTATTTCTATTTTCCTCTTTGTGCTGATTATTATTTTGACCGTTACCCAAACAGAAACCTACAAAAAGTGGCAGGCCAAACGAGATGCTAAAAAAGAAGCACAAGCCGCCAACAATTAAAGGAGTAAATAATCATGAAAGCAATTAAAGTTCGTAATATTGAAATCGGTGCAGGAAAACCTAAAATTATTGTGCCTATTGTGGAAAAGGACATAGAAGCAATTGTTGCACAGGGAACAAAATTGACCAAGGAAAAACTGGATGTTGTAGAATGGCGAGTAGATTTTTTTGAGGAAGTGTTTGATACTGAGAAGGTCCTGGCTGCAGCTAAAGGCTTGCGTACGGCATTAGGAGAAATTCCCATTCTCTTTACCTTTAGAACTAAAAAAGAAGGCGGAGAAAAAGAAATTTCCTTGGAAGACTATACCAAGTTAAACAAGGCTTTGGCTGAGTCAGGCTTAGTGGACTTGATTGATGTGGAGATTTTCTCCGGCGACGCTATAGTAAGAGAAAACATTGCTAATATTCACCAAGCCGGTGCCAAAGTGGTAGGGTCCAATCATGATTTCTTTGGTACACCGACTCAAGCTGATCTTGTTTATCGCTTAAGAAAAATGCAGGATATGGGTGCAGATATTCCTAAAATTGCGGTAATGCCCAAGTGCAAAAAAGATGTTTTAACCTTGCTTAGTGCTACTGAAGAAATGTATACCAATTACGCAGATAGACCAATTATTACCATGTCTATGGCCGGTACAGGGTCTATTAGCCGTCTGGCAGGAGAGGCTTTTGGATCAGCTATGACTTTTGGATGCGTAGGCAAAGGCTCAGCACCGGGACAAATTGGTGCTACAGATTTAAGCCAGGCTTTAGACATTATCCACAGCGCACTTTAAGGGAGTGAGGAAAGGATGAGATGACGTGACAAGAAAATATTCTTTGGCACATTTAACTGCCCTCAAGTGTTCTACACCGGAATTAGTGCGTATAGCTGCTCAGGCAGGGTATGATTATATCAGTCCTCGCTTAGTTAACATGGGTGTAGCAGGAGAAATGGATTATGATTTGACTAAACAGCCGAAACTCTTCCGTGATACGGTGACCGCCATGGAAGAAACCGGTGTTGGTGTACATGATATTGAGCTATTTCGTATTATTGATAATGTAGATTTAAAAAGCTATGAGCCTGCCATGGAAGTAGGCAGAAAACTTGGTGCCAGGCATATACTGAGCAGTATTTGGACTTCTAATAAGGAGTACTATACAGAGAAATTTGCCCAGCTTTGTGATTTGGCAGCACAGTATGATATGACTGTTAATGTGGAATTCGTTACCTGGGCAGAGGTTTTTGACCTTAAAACAGTTCTGGAGCTTCTACAAACTGTTAAAAGAAAGAATGTGGGAGTAATGGTTGATACTCTGCATGCGTATCGTTCCAGGGTGGCGCCGGAAGATTTAAAACAAATTCCTGCCCAATGGATTAACTTCTGTCATATTTGTGACGGTCCTGCTGAAATTCCTACAGACAAAGCGGATTTGATTTATGTGGGTCGTGATGCCAGAGAATATATTGGTGAAGGCTCCATTGACATCGCCGCTTATATTGCCCAACTGCCTAAAGACACGGTTTGCTCTATTGAGCTGCCTAATTTAGCAGAGGTTGCCAAAAATGGTTATCAGGAACATGTTAAACATTGCATTGATAGTGCAAAAAAATATTTTGTTGGCAAAAACTTATAATTAGCCACAAATTATGGGGGCTATATACTGTTATGCAGATAGATATTAATACAAAAATGATTACGCTTATAGGCAAGCCTTTGGCACAGTCCTTTTCAGCAAGAATGCAAAACAAAGCCTATGAAGCAGCAGGACTCAATATGCTGTTCTTTTATACAGAACTGGAAAAGAATCAGCTGGGTGCTGTTGTCAACGGCCTGCGTTATATGAATATTGCAGGCTTCTCCATAACTAAGCCATATAAGGTTGATGTTTTAAAATATTTGGACCAGTTAGACCCGTTATGTGAAAAAATGGGTGCAGCAAATACTGTCCTTAAAACAAAAGACGGTAAACTAATAGGCTATAATACAGACGGAATAGGCTTTTATACAGGTTTTCTGGAAGAAACAAACATTGCTGTAGATCAATGCGTTTTCTTCTGCTTTGGCGGTGGTGGGGCAGGCAGGGCAATATGCTCTATTTTAGCTTACAAAGGCGCTAAGAGAATTTATGTTACAGATATCTTTGAAGAAAGCGCCAGGGCCTTAGTAAATGATATTAATCATAACTTTGCTCAGGTGGCTGAATTTGTAGCATATGGCGATTTTTCTAAAATTGCCGCCTGCGATGTGGTACTAAACGCCAGTGGTATAGGAATGGGACATTCTTTGGGAGAAACACCTTTGCCCAAGAAATATGTTAAGCCTAGCCAGATATACTTTGATGCCTGTTACAATCCTACCAAAACACAATTTTTGTTAAATGCTGAAGAAAAAGGCTGCAAAATTGTTAATGGTTTATCCATGCTTTTGTATCAAGGGGTTGCACAATTAGAGCTGTGGGCAGGAGTAAAACCACCTGTTAAGGTAATGCGGCAAGAATTGCTGGATATTTTAGCAGAGGTAAGCACGCAAGAATCAGACAAGAAAAGACAGCTTGCTTAGTTCAGTTGTACGGCCGCTTGAGCCCATCCCCCGAAAGCCCATTTTCGGGGGATTTCCCTTTGTAGATTTTGCTTAAGCGATGGATTTCGGGAACGAAGTGGACGAAATCAATAAACCACCGGCTATGCCGGTGAGATTGAACAGCTTATAGCAAAAAACCTCCCATGTTAAAATGATGATGGTCC